>Ga0209515_10000288_pt1 | contig 95783 bp, 78 predicted proteins | sample Subgroupgradi54m_FD_187454 | JGI IMG/M metagenome (GOLD analysis project Ga0209515, IMG submission 187454) | Subsurface groundwater microbial communities from S. Glens Falls, New York, USA - GMW60B uncontaminated upgradient, 5.4 m (SPAdes)... ... | reverse complement strand
GGCCTTCTCTCATTGAGTGCAAGACATTGCGCATGGGAGGTCATGGGACTCATGACCCGGCGACGTATATCCCAAAAGAAAAAGTAGACGAGTGGAAGAAAAAAGATCCGATCCTTTGGTTTCGAAAATATCTGGAGTCCCAGGGCTTTTTGTCGGAGAGTGAGGCGCGCGCCATCGGTGAACGCATTGACAAAGAAATCGAAGAGGCGATTGACTATGCACGGACACAACCGATGCCCCAGCCCGAAGATTTGTTAAAGGAGAGATGATGGCTCTCATAACCTATGGTGAGGCGATTCGTGACGGTCTCCGCAAGGCGATGCGGAAGGATGATCGTGTCTATATTTTGGGTGAAGATGTGGGCGAATATGGTGGAGTCTATGGGATCACCAAAGGTCTTTATGAAGAATTTGGAGATCGGCGGGTCAAAGATACACCCCTCTCCGAAATGGCGATCCTGGGAGAAGCCATTGGGGCAGCCATAGCGGGCCTACGACCTATCGCCGAGATTCAGTTTTCGGATTTTATTACCACGGCTTTTTCAACGATTGTGGATGTGGCCGCTCCTTATCGATTTCGAACAGGGACGCCTGTCCCCCTCGTCATTCGGGCGCCTTTTGGGGGTGGATTACGGATCGGGCCTTATCATTCTAAATGTCCGGAGGCCTGGTTCTTTCACGTGCCGGGGTTGAAAATTGTTGTGCCATCCACGCCCTATGATGCGAAGGGCTTGCTCCAGGCGGCCATCGAGGATGACGATCCTGTCCTCTATTTTGAACACAAAAAACTTTATTATGAATTAAAAGAAGAAGTGCCCGACGAAGTTTATACGATTCCTTTAGGAAAGGCCTGTGTCCGGCGTGAAGGAAAACAGGTGACCGTGATTACTTACTCCGCCATGGTTCACCTGGCCCTTCAAGCGGCCGAAGAGCTTTTTCAAGAAAAAATCGAACTTGAGGTGATTGATCTGCGTACTCTGGTACCCCTGGATGAAGAGACAATGATTCAGTCATTCAAGAAGACAAATCGTGTCATTATTCTTCATGAAGCTCCTATTCGCGGAGGTGTGGGCGGTGAGCTGGAATCCGTCATTTGCGAAAAGGCCTTTGATCATTTAGCGGCACCCCCGATACGTATTGCCGCGCAGATGACTCCTGTGCCTGTCGCTCCCTCCATGGAAGATTTTTATTTGCCTTCAAAGAAGGATATCATTGACGCCGCTCGTCGGCTCGTTCAGTATTGAGCTCATGCTGCTTGTGCTCACCATGCCGCAGTTCGGAGAATCCATCACAGAAGGTCACATCGTTCGTTGGCTCAAAAAAGAGGGCGAGTCTGTCACCGAATCAGAACCTTTAGTCGAAATGGAAACGGAAAAATCGGTTTTCTCTTACGAATCTCCCTTTCGAGGGACCCTCGTTAAAATTATTCAGGGTGATGAAGCCAGTGTTTCTGTGGGTTCTGTCATTGCCCATTTTGAGGTTTCTGAAGACGATGAAAAAAAATATCTTGCTTTAGGTATTGGCAAGTCGATTGGAGAAAAAGCCCAATCCGATAAAAAAGAATCCGGTCTTTCTCCCATGATTCGGTCTTTGGCAAAAGAACATCGTATCCCTATCAATGAAGTTGAGGGATTAAAGGGGACAGGCCTTGAGGGTCATCTCACCAAGGAAGATTTTCTGGAATTTCTTAAAAAAAGAGAACCTCCAAAAAGTGAAATTCAAATTTCAAAAACAGGCATTAAAACAATTCCGGTTTTACCGATCCGATCACGGATTGCGGATAATATGGTTCTTTCAAAACAGAGGATTCCCCATGCCGGTTGTGGGTTGGATGTGGATCTCTCCACCATCGAAGGCTGGCGTGCGGACAAAAAAGGCGCCCCCGGATTGCTTTCGTTCATCCTGGTTTCTGTCGTCCAAGCCTTGAAAAAAAATCCTCACATGAATAGTTCGTGGAGGGAAGCTGAAGGGAAGAGATGGATTGAGCAGTATGAGGCGATTCATCTGGGAATTGCCACAGCGACGGATCAGGGATTGGTTGTTCCCGTGATCAAAGAAGCCCAGACACTTTCTTTTAAAAGAATATCTCAAGAGGTGCAGCGTTTGATTGAGGCGGCCCGAAAGGGTAATTTAGCACTCTCCGAACTGACGGGCGCTACCTTCACGGTGAACAACGCGGGGGCCTTGGGTACTTTACGAAGCCACCAAATTATTCCCTATCCTCAAGCGGCGATTGTTGCCATCAACCGTGTTGTCAAACGTCCTTGGGTGGTGGGGGACAAGATTGAAATACGACCTATCTTAAGTCTCGACATTTCTTTTGACCATCGTCTGCTCGATGGAGCCGAGGCGATCAAATTTTTATCGGACATCGCTACGGAGTTGGAAGGATTTGATTTTAAGAAAATCTAGGATTTTCTAAAACCCCCTAAAATCCAAAGGAAAGATTGACGGCCAATCGTCGGAGTTGCTTGTTGCTTGTGGCCACACCAGCCTCTTCGCCGTAAGTCGCGAACTCGAGTTTCGCATATTTGAAATCCAGCGTGGTACCACCCCCGATGTAACCTTGATTGCCACCGATTCTGAAAGAGGGACGAAAAAATCCTAGTTTGGGAGCAAAGGCCTCGGCACCGATGTGCCATTTTTTCATAAAGGCAGAGTCCTGATTGAGTTCGCGGAAGTCGTTGGCTACGTGGAATTCCCAACTTCCTAAACGGGGATGAACGGCGAACCCGGCAGAGACAGACTGTTGAGTATCCGCAATACCCGCAGCAAATCGCGTATTACCGATGTCCTGGTAAGTGACAGCAAGGGTTGGCTTGATAGCCTCGAGCCAGGTGACACCCAAGGTCGGAAAATCACCTTTTAAGCCTAGATCAACGCCAACACCCGTGGAGTGTTTGATGGGAACCGAATCACTGAAACGCGAGTTGTTGATAATATCGTTAGTTGCCACAATACGATCGATTGAGACCCGGTGAATCACTTTGACATCCACGCCTAACTGGATATTTTGCTCAATCCCAAAAAGATCCTTAAAGTTATAGGCAGATCCCACAACCCCACCAACGTCAGAGCGTGAAGAGATCTCAATATTGGTAAAAGCGCGGTTCCTGAATGAAATGGTGTTGCGGGTATCACCCAAGAGGGAGACAAAAAACCACTTTTGCTGTACCTGGATGACGGGCATTCGAACGGCTACCGATTGAAATTGCCCGATATGGTTGTCCACGAACGTGCGGAAGACATTGACCTTGGCTTCATTTCCCAAGGCCGCATTGACATCCTTCGCAAGATCAATGACATCTTTGACGAGTCCGATAGAACCGGGCGAAAAATCAAGCGAAGGGCTTAAGATCCGAAAATGAGGCCTTTTTTCATAATCATTGATGGCCGCTGGGTTATAAAAGGGGGCATTCTCGTCAGAACCCGGCATGGCGATGAAGGCATTTCCCATACCTTCCGGTCTGACTCCCTTGTAGAGACTGGGATATTCAGGGGAGATTGTCGTGACTTCTTGCGCATCAACCGACTTCACAAGACCGGCAAGACTTAACAGGATGAGACTTGCCGTCAAAATTCTTTTTGTCTTCATGGTTACTCCGTATTACTTGCCTTGCAGGCAACCAAACCTGATGGAGAGCGAAGAGCGGCGCAGTCGTCTGTTCCACCACCGGCCGTTCCACAGGTAGCGCCACTGGCCTTCTTCCCTGGCGAAGCTGCCGTACCGCAGGTGCCATCATTGTTATAATCCTGCTCTGTTCCTGTAGGCGTTGAGCTTTGTAGTTCACACTTCACAAGATCCCGAACACAAGCGGCCCCATACCCAAACAAGGAAAGTTTGCATCGGCAGTAACCTTCACGTGTGGCTTTCAGGGTTTTGTCATCCGTTGTCCCTGAAGTTGAGAGGTTGGAATCTGAATTGATATAATTTTGTTTTAAAATATCGGCGGTGGCATCGGTAATATTTGAGGCATCGATGTTGCCGGACGAGTCGGTACTGATTGACTTAATGGGACGTACAAAACCATCAATGGCCTGGATGATGCCTAACTGAAAGAACCCGCGATCATTGAGGGGCGTACCGCTTGATTGTCCCGCCATCGCCGTGACCAAAACGGTTTTGGAGCTTTGGAGCTGAACCAGATCGATGGTGCGGGAATTAGTGGATTCGACGTCGCTGACGAGGGTTTGAACCTGTTTGAAGTCATTGGTCGAACCACTTTGCAGGGCGACCAACTTTGCCGCAAATTGAAGAAAATCAACACCGGCCAGCCCCAGATAACCCGAAGAAGCCAGAATACCCGCTTCAACATTTGTCGGGTCGGTCGCCAAAACAGCGTTGGCATCATCGACGGCTTGTTGACAGGCGGTGTCGGCCGTTGAACTCGCCGGATTACAGTGATCAAGGGCAAACTGGGCCTGCTCGATATTTGTTTCAGCCGTTGTAGGACACCCGTTGAGGGCCCCTAGAGCGACTGTGGATGCTACAATGATAAGGGGTATAAAAAGTCTGGGGGATCTTTGGTTCATATTTTTTGTAGGGTTGTTTTGAGAAATTTCGATCATGATAAACGAAATTTTGCTTTGTTGCAATTTTATTTTTATTCTGATAGCCGATTCATCAACTTTTATGTCCAAAAATTTATTGAAGTTAGGTGTTCCTAAAGGGAGTCTCCAGGAAGCGACGTTTCGTCTTTTCCAAAAGGCCGGATTTCGTATCTCGGTCGGTAGCCGGAGTTATATTCCAAAGATCGATGATCCTGAAATCGAAGGTTTATTGATTCGGGCCCAGGAAATGTCCGGCTATGTGGAAGACGGTGTCCTTGATGCCGGACTGACGGGCCGTGACTGGATGATGGAGCAGGATGCCCAAGTGGAAGAAGTCTGTGAGCTCCGCTATGCCAAGGCGGGCTTTAACCCCATTCGTTGGGTCGTCGCCGTCCCGAATGATTCTCCCATCAAATCAATTAAAGATCTTGAGGGGAAGCGGATTGCCACCGAGCTTGTCGGATTTACGACCCGCTATCTTCAAAAAAACGGAGTGAAGGCCAATGTGGAATTTTCATGGGGGGCTACCGAAGTCAAACCCCCTCTTTTGGCGGATGCCATTGTTGAGCTGACAGAGACGGGCAATTCTCTCCGTGCGAATAATCTTCGCATCATCGATACCATTCTCGAGTCCACCACACTTTTGATTGCCAACAAAAAGGCCTGGAAGGATTCCTGGAAGAAGGAAAAGCTTGAAAATTTAGCCATGCTCCTCCAGGGAGCCATCAGTGCCGAAGAGAAGGTGGGGCTCAAGATGAATGTCCCCAGGAAGCAGCTTGAAGCCGTCCTCTCCAAACTCCCGGCGCTCCACACCCCCACTGTTTCTACCCAGGCCGACAATGATTGGGTGGCGATCGAAGTGATTGTAGATGAAAAAATAGTCCGCGAGATTATCCCGGCCCTCAAGCGCGCCGGAGCGGCGGGTATTGTCGAATATCCCCTGAATAAGGTTATTTATTGAGGTTATTGCCTTTGGAAATTTGTTCTTATCTCTCTTCTGACAAAACCAATTCTTTCATTGATTGAGATAATTCCCGAGTTAGTCATATCGTTGGTCGTCACGATTCTAGAATAACCTTTAATGCTGGCAAAATGGATTCCGTGAATCTTCAAGGCAAAGGCAATTCCAGATTTACGATAGGCCGGTCTCACACCGGTTGCGTAAATGAGTAAGGACCCAGGTTCGTCGGTCCAATGTAACGTTCCGCCAATGTATTCTCCGTCTTTTACCGCAATAAAATAGGCGTCATGAAGAGTACGAGGATTTTCCAAAACGTTTTTGCGGAAGTGATCAAAAGGCACACTAGCCCTGCTATTAGAGGGGGTAAGATCCCCGATTGAGCATTCTAAATCATAGAGCTTCTGGTCACGTTGGGGATCCGTTTGGAGTTCCTGCACAGATTTGATTTCGATCCCCCTTTGCCTTAACTGCTCCTCCAGGTCTCTGTAGGGCGAAAAGTCAAAGCTGTGCGTATCGAGTTCCCATTCTTGTAAACGTGTTTCAGGAACAAATCCCTTTTGTTCGAGAAATCGAATCGAACTTTTAAAGCTCTCAGGAACGTGTAGAGTCCTGATCGAGATGGGACTCAGAGGTTTTAGTAATACCATAAGATGTTCATAGAGACTCGATCCGATCCCTTCCCTTTGATGGTCAGGATGTACGGCGATTCGAATTCTAAATTTTTGAGGATGATACATCTGAGGGATCTGGTCGTATTCGCCGACAGCGATGATTTGCCCTCTTTTTTCTACAACAACCCTTTTAAATTGACATCGGGGGTCTCGTCTTTGGTCCTGATGACGCAGACATTCGACTGTTGGCACCTCCCGAGGATATGCTGGCTGGTAAATAGATTGAACCTCTGGGTAATCTTTGGTCGAAAAGGGCCGGAAGGTCAGCGAAGGGTTCGAAAATATTCGTATTCCCAATGTATTTAGGGAATTCGCTGTGATCCGTCTAAACCACTCTCCATAGCGCTTCAGGCAGGGACTATTGAGACAGGCGGCCGCTGAGGAGGGGGTGTGGCCGCGTCCCACGAGGGAAGTAGGGGCTGGTTTAGGATTGATATGGCGACCACTTTGGAATAGTATCATTCCTCGTTGTTATCGTCTCAGTAAGAGAAAAGTTGCGTATTTTAAGGATATTTTTCTTGCAATGAAACATTCATCAACTGTCCCTCTTGTTGTCGTTGTGGATAATTTTTTAGATGATCCTGATAAAATCAGGGCTGAGGCCCTTTCGCGACGTTATTATCGGAATCAATCTTCCTACATGCGTAAGAGTTATGCCGAAGTCAACCTTGAGGAGGCAAGGAGAAGTGTTCAAAAGATAGGTCGCTACATTGGAAAAAGACTTCAAAAAAAATTTGTTGTCAGTCATTTCTTATTGCAGACGAAGGAAGATGAAAGAAGGAGTGAGGGTTGGGTTCATACGGATCGACACCAGCGAGTAGGTCTTCTTTGTCTCAACACTCCTCGGCAGTGCCGGGAGGGGACTTGTTTTTTTCGCCACAAAGCAACAGGGGTTACGAGGCGTGAAGAGTTGGCAGAATTGCCTGTAAAGTGGATAGATCGTATCATGTTTAAAGATAGCACCGACCTCAGCAAATGGGAATTAGTGATACGAATCAACAATATTTACAATCGTTTGATTATTTTTGATCCAAGAATGTTTCATCAAGCCTCTGGTTATTTTGGTACGACCGTCCGGAGTGGTCGTCTATCGCAAACTTTTGTGTTTGATACGGTTCCGGAACCGATCCGCCTCAAAAGAAAATTTGAAAAAATCATAAAGCTTACGAACGAGTCTTGAGTCAGATTAAAGAGAGAAGGAGTGTCTTTTAAATTTTTATGAGATACCGGGATTTTGGTAAAACAGGAGTGAAGATTTCTGAAGTTGGATTTGGTGGGTGGGGTATTGGCGGGATCCCGTGGGGGAGAAGAAATGATGAAAGATCAAAACAGGCACTGAATGTGGCGCTTGATCTAGGCGTTAATTTTTTTGATACGGCCTATGTTTATGGCAACGGTCATAGTGAGGAGCTCGTTGGAGAAGTGCTCAGACAGCGTCGAGTTCGAAAAAAAGTTTTTATAGCTACAAAAATTCCGCCCTATGGATTCAGGATTCTCAGATCAGAATGTAATTTTAATAATGTATTTCCGAGACAGTGGATCCGAAAAACGACGGAGAGAAGTCTAAGAAAATTGAAGACCGACTACCTTGATCTCCAACAGTTTCATACTTGGCTTCCTGATTGGTTTTGCGAAGATGATTGGCTTGAAGAAGTGGATAAGATGAAGAAAGAAGGAAAGATTCGATGGTTTGGCATTTCGATCAGGGACTATGACCCGGATTCTGCTGTTGAAGTGGTGCGATCGGGAATGATTGATTCAGTCCAGGTGATTTATAACATTTTTGAACAGTCACCTTCAAGGCGGCTTTTTAAAGAATGTCTCAAAAGAGGGGTTGCTGTCATTGCGCGTTCTCCCCTCAATGAGGGGTCTCTCAGTGGGAGCTTCAATTCAAAGACGAAATTTCCGGAGAATGATTGGCGCCACAATTATTTTAAGGGAAGGCTCTTGAGAGAGATTTGTAAGAGGACGTCAAATCTCATGGGTTTTTTAGGTGAAGAAGCGTCCACTCTTCCTCAATTAGCTCTCAAATTTTGTCTCTCCCATTCAGCAGTATCGACCGTGATTCCAGGCATGAGACATCCTGATCATGTACGACGGAATGTTGCTGTTGTGAGTAAGCACTATCTTGCATCAGAAACACTTCAAAGTCTCAAAAGACATGCTTGGACAAGTTTTGTTTAGTGAGGAAGCACCGATATGTATTATTTGATGGGTTTTAAGAAAAATTTGGAAAATGTTAAATTTTTATCGGGTTACTTGCCCGATAGACAAAAAAGAATAAGCCTCGAGAGGCTTAGAGGGTGTTTTAGGGATTATCTGAGAACAATACAACCTGCATTCACCGTTGCTTCTGACGGGAAACCTGAATTAGTTTCTGACGTTAAAAAATCAAGGGAGTTAATGAAGTTTGCCTATCGCAATACTACGGACTTTCATGTGAAGAGATTGAGGGCAGCGTTGACACAACGAGCCGTTCCCATTTCCAAAGAAAGAAAGTTAAAACTTTTGAAAAATGGCCTCAGGCGAATGGCCCGCCTTGATCCCGAGTTAATGAGCCTGTTCAATTTAGTCATCAACAAAATATTTTATTATGAACTCACTAACTGTGGGGGTGGTTCAACGCCCGAGGCGTATGGAATTATCTTTTCCAATCCAAACCTCTCGTGGAACACAAAGGACATGATCGAATATTATGTGCATGAGTTGACTCACAACCTGGTATATTTGGATGAAGAGTGTCACTCCCATTATAAAGATTACCACCAGTTGAACCTCAAAAGGAACTACGCATTCTCGGCTATTCGGGGGCAGAAGAGGAGATTGGATCTAGCACTGCATAGTCTTATTGTCGGAACTGAACTCCTTCTCCTCCGTGAGAAAAAATTGGGTCATCCGCGTGTTCCAGGAATTCATCCCACCTCAGAAACGCTCATTACTTCGTGTGAAGATACGGTTCGGTCTATTCAGTCACTTCCTTGGCAGTCTCTTCTTGCAAATGGAGGAAAAGATATTTTTACTCAATGTGAAGCCACTATTATGTGGTTTAGAAAGAAATACTAACATGTATCAATTATTGGGACTCAAACCAAATCTTGCAACTGTGCGTTATTTATCACGAAGGCATGTGATGAAACAGAACAGAAATAGTCAGGGAAGGGCGCTTAAGATTGCGTATAAGAAATTTTTGAGTGAGATTCAGCCGACTGTTCCCCAGACCTCCACTATTGGAGTGAATTTTGTTGAAGATAGAAGACTCCTGAATCGTTTCATTGATGATTTTTTCCGCGTCGATACCCCATTAAATGATCTCAATCAAACAAAAGTTATTCATTCTTCGGGACGGCATTTCCGTGCCCATCAAAAGAGGACTCTCAGGCGTGTGGAACATGTCCTTAACAAGATGCGGGTCATCTGTCCTGAATTTGAAAAGCTTGTAAACATGGTTGTGAATTCAATTTTTTATGCCCCTTCAAAAGTGGCGAGCGGTGGAACTAGTTCAGCCGCCGTCGGAGTGATTTGGGTCAATAAACTTTCTCAAGGTGAGCAAGATGTTCTGGAACTTCTCGTTCATGAGTCGACTCACACACTCATGTTTCTCGATGAGTTGAGGTATGGGCACTACTGGGATTATCGCTTGATCCCTCAAAAGAGAAACTGGGTGAAATCAGCTGTACAGGGTGTGAAACGTCCTTTGGACAAGGTTATTCACAGCCTCGTTGTGGCGACGGAAGTCCTGCTCTTCCGAGAAAGATGTTTTGGTCATCCGCAAAAGCCGAATGTTCACCCATTATCTTCGGAAATGATCCAGTCCTGCCTGGAGACCATCCAGGCATTACGAGGAATATCTCAGCATAAAAAAATTTTGACGAAAAGGAGTTTCTTTTTAATAGACAACTGTGAGAGAGCAATCCATGCGCATCTGTTAAAGGCCCCGAAAATGGCTGGTGGATGAAGTTGTCATGAGGAGGCAAAAATTTTGTGTACCATTTGATGGGTTTTAGGGAAAATTTGAATAATGTAAGTTTCCTTTCAAAGGCCCAAAGACGAAGGAACAGACTTAATTTGGATCAACTTAAGTCGGGGTACCAAGATTTTCTCAAATCAATCCAGCCGGCTGTGACTGTTGGTCAGAGCAAAAAGTTACGGTTTGTAAAGGACCTGGCCGCCATCAAGAAATTAATGAGCTTTTATTTTGTTAATTCTCATCAGAAGCAGGAGGGGAAGAGTCTGAAAGATACCGTGAATCGTGTTCGGACTCTTCCAGAGGGAGAGAAGAAGATTCTACTCTTGAGAGAGGCGCACGATCGTATTCATCAGCTTGATAGAGAGTGGGCAATTCTGGTTAATTTAGTTATTAATAAAATATTTTATTTCGGTTGCAAGGGGATGGGAGGGGGATCAACTCCGTTTGCAATCGGCATCATTTGGGCCAATCCGAATTCTTCCTGGGGGCGGGACGATTTTGTTGAGTTTTATGCGCATGAGTTGAGTCATCAGTTGTTATTCCTGGACGATGAACGTTATCGGCACTATAGAGACTATGAGAAACTAAAATTGGAGAAAAATTACGCGATTTCCACCATTCGAAACGGGCGTCGGCGGTTAGATCTGACAATGCATAGCCTTGTTGTTGGGGTAGAAATTATTCTGTTGAGAGATAGAGTTTTGGGTCATCCGAAAGATCCGACACTTCATCCTAAGACGGATAAGCTTATTGAAAATTGCCTGCAAACAACTCACTCCATCACATCAATTCCCCGATGGAGATCACTTTTCAGTAAGAGGGGAACAGAAATACTTTTGCGTTGTCAGGAAGTTTTAAACTCTTTTGAATGATGACTCATTAATGAAGCGAGACTAAACAACAGTGAAAGGAGACAGGTATGGCAAAACGCAACACAGACAAAGAGAATGTGCGGGTGGATCGTAAGGGAGCAATGGGGCCCCTGATCATGCTCAATTACGACAAAGATGCCAAACGGGTAAATCCGGCCAAGGTGGATCGTGCAGGAGCGATGGGTCCCTTGATCATGCTCAATTACGATAAGGGCTCAAAAAAAAGTAAATAAGGCCGAATACCTAAGTGTGTTGGTTTTTTGAGTGATGACGGATTTCGACGATCCCTCGTTGGATGGATAGGTTGTCGATCAAAAGCGAGATCTTGTCCTTATTTTTGTCATCGAGGTTTGCGTCCCACTCGTCTAGGAGCAGGACCTCGCTTGGATTATTCTCGGCGATCTCTTTGAGAGATTCGAAGAGTTGTTCGCCGGTAGATCTTTCTTTTGATTCGTTTTGGAAAGTCAAAGAATGCTGAGCAGGCAGGTAATAAGCCCGACTCCCTAAAATATTCTTCAGGAGTAAAAGAAGAGTCGATTTTCCGCTTCCATTGGGCCCACGAAGAGTCATTCGGCCGGGTTGATTTAAAAGTCTGAGACATTCATCGACAGAGCGGATTGCATGTGGAGTTCCGTGCTTCTCAAATTGAATCTGAGCGAATTTGATTCTTTCTAAGAGATTCTCGGTCGAAGAAAACTTGAAGAGACTATCTAAAACTTCAATTTTTCCTTTTTGAGTGCTCCAGGAAGAGATGAGAGAAAGGACTTGGTGTGATGAATTAAGAATTTGAAAAATGCGTGGCAGGGAGACGACAATGGCAATGGTAGTGGTTATTCCATGGGTACGGGATTGTAATGACCAAATTAAAATGATGAATGTCGGCAACATCGTTAGCAAGGCAATGCCGATGGCCACCAGTTGATTAAATCGCACAGATTTAACATTCATGTGCTGAGCTTGTGAAAAACGTTCAGAAAGTCGGGTACTCCAAATTCCCCGGTTATAGGAATTTCCCAACACAAGATTGTCCCACATACGAAAGAGATGAGAACTTAGCCGGATGCGTGACTGTTCCGTTTGTGATGAGATTTGTTGATTGATGGGCGCCTGAAACCGTACGAGGAGAGCTGCCATCACGAGGCTAGCCCCATACCCTAAAAGGAGAAGTGGTTCGACTATCCAGGAAAGAGTTATCACATTTAACAAAGCATTTAAACTGCAGGCAGCGAGATCGTAGAAATAGGAAGTGAATCCTGAAATGGTTTGAAGGCCTTCCTTGGCAAAGAGGGGTAATTTTTTTTCTTTTTCTTTGAGATCGATCCAAAGGAGAGGCTTGTGGTTCAGCTCTGTCTGTGTCGTCTCAATCGACTTGAGCTGGCTTGATTGAGACCATTTCTCCAAATAGACAAGAGCAAAGCCCCCCGGAAAATAGGGTAGCACCAGGGAGGCCAAGTACAACAGAAGAGGAGGTAAGTAATTGCCGGAATTGTTGTAAACAGCATTTGCTGTCATCACAAGCCAAATTGTTGAGGATGCAACAAGGATTTGCTGTACGAACAGAAGCGCCAGCATTATCCAGCAGAAGGGGTGAAAGAAAATTTTCCGCATTATCACCATATTTTCATCAAAAAGTTATTTTCCTTATTGCTCTTGCTACATTACAAAATCCACAACAATCGCATCATGATCCGAGGCTTCTCGTCCGTTGTGGATGAGGTTGCCGATGACTTGTGGTGAAAGGCTGGTGCCTTTGCGATCGGTCGTGGATTCCTCCTTCCGGAGGATATTGAGTTGTCTTTGGGCAAACCAGTCAAGTTTGAAGGAGCACTTCCCGTTATGTTCTTTGAGAGACCAATCGATGAATCGAAAGCACCAGTTGGGGATCCATTCGCGCAAATTTTTAGACTGTTTGATACTCTCGACGCTGAAGTGGTTGGTGGGGGCTCCGATGGCGTTGCATTTTTTATAATCAAATCCGTTTTCCTCAATCATCTGAAAAAGATCTTTTTCGAAAAAACGTTCGGGGTGGGGGTAATGGTTGCGAATCATGTTATGAGTCCCCATAAAAACGCGGATCCAGAATCCAATGATGGCCGATGCGGCGCTGTGGGAGTCGTACGTGCTTGTATTCCAATCGCCTCCCACCAAAGCCGGAAGTTCGCCTTCTTCCCGGATGGCCCTGATGATCCTCTCGATTTCCTCTTTTCGCTGCTTTTGCGTGGATCGGACATTGACGTGAACACAGCCGACGCGAAGTGAGTGCCCTCCCAAATTAACCGTTGCGAGGAGGGCTCGTTGATTGCCCAATCTCTTTTCGCGGCCCTTCATTTTATCGTGCGGATTGGGGAGCGAGACGAGACGAGGATGTTGGATCGGATAGCGTGAGAGGATGGCGTTGCCATGAATGCCTAATTCATTTTCGCCATCAAACTCGTTTTCAATGCCGCATCCCTTGGCCAGATTGATATAAGAAGGGGCGAAGAAATAATTCATTTTTAACTCTTCGGCGATGATGCGCGTCACATGATGATTGCCGGAACGCGCCATTCCCAAGTCGGCCTCTGTAATGAGAAGAATATCGGCCTTTGAAAGGACCGGATGGTTTTTGAGGAAGTGAAGAATTTCTGGAAGACACATCCCCCGCTCGATATTCCAGGCGACTGCGCGATAGTAAGGCTCTGCCGGGGCTGCTGGCGCGAGTGTTTCTAACTCGTAACTATTGAGGACTTTTAAAATGCGAGGTTTGAGTTCTTGGTAGATCTCGGATCGTTCCAGCGATTTTGTGGAGTGGAAGCGCCCCAGAGCGGGCATATGAGGATGAAGATCGTGCTCGATTTTGGAGGATGGCTCAAAAGACATGGCCTTGAACTAGTCAGAATTTGAAGGGCAGGCAAGGGTTAATTAGGAGTTTGATCGCCTTTTTGATCGCCTTCAAGAAAAAGTAAAAAAAACGAAAAAACTAGCAACAAGTGAGGAGGGGGGACGATAACCCCCATTATTTAGAATAACCCTTTTATCTTATTCAGGAGGAGTTATGGTTTACGTTCCCTTAGTAGTGCCATCAGTAGTGCCATCGACAGGAAATATTCCATCACAGGAAATGATTTTTATTCCCCGAGGTATTGTTCCGATGGGGAGCGAAAGAGTGCATCGACTATGGGATAATTGTAAACGCCGACTGGTCGAGACAGATGCCTTTTATGTGGCACCGACCCCCATCACAGTTGGGCTTCAAAAACAAGTGATGGGTCGTGTCAATGATGAGGTCCCTAATAATTACCCTGCCCTGTTTTCCTTTGAGGATAACGAGGAGTTTGTTAGAAAGCTCTCTTTGCAGACAGGGGAACCATATGGCATTGGTGATGGAACAGAATGGGAGCGTGCGGCCAGAAACTTTATACCCAATGTCAGGGAGTGGATGGAGCAACATCACTTGAAGACAATAGCCCAACTTTGTGAGTGGTTGAATGAAGACGGGGGTTATCTGAAAGACTTTGTCGCATTGGATAAAGGAGAGCTATTAACACTGGGAGCAGAACTTTTGACAGACCCGTGGGATCCGGAGTTTCAAAAAACTTTGGAAAAGGCCGCCCTGATCAGTTGTTGGACGGCCTACGGGACGGCAAGTGGATCCCTCAACCATGAGGAGGCCTTTTATAATCAACCCGAAAGAGGTCCTGTGAGATACGGGAAACCCAATCAGAATGGTTTATTCGATGTGACAGGTGGAATCTGGGAATGGTGTGCAGATGTTTATGAAAGGGAAGATGATCGAGACTCTATCTGTGCCCCTAGAGACCCTTTTGCTGGTGGATTTGCACCTATGGATGATCCTCGTGTGCTTCATGGTGGTTCCTACGACGCTAGTGATCCTGGTAAACTCAAGGTGACCTACCGCTACTCCGTCCATCCCATGAATAAGTTCGAAAATCTCGGGGCTCGGCTGTTCCGTGCTGCCTAGGACTCAAGGTAGTTTTACCCTAAGCTCTTTTATTCTTTTACTCTTGACCCGTCCGCTCTATGCGGACTGGTCAAAATATTTATCCCAGAGGAATTTCCGACGGTCATGGATGAACCACTTGGGGGAGAGAATTGAATCCATGATCTTGGATTTTCTATCGCTTTTGGGCTACCCCCACGTTGGAACATAAGGGGAGGAAGATAAAATGTCATTTAAATTGACATTTTAAATGTATATTTATAGGATCTTATCACGAGGTACAGAATGTACACTGCTAAAGAAAATACTACTCTAATAGGCACCACGGAGCTTCGTTCGCGTATGAAGGATGTTCAGAAGGCTCTTAAACATTCCAAGGTGGTTCTTGAGATGAGAAACAAGCCTTTTGCCGTGCTTGTACCCATTGAGAAATATCAAAAAATGGAAGAGATGATGGAGATTCTTGAAGACCATGTGTTAGGCTATATTGCGAAGAAGAGAGAACCCATCAAAGAAGCCCGTTACCTCAGCCTGGATGATGTCGAAAGGAAGTTGGGACACCGAAAGTGACTTGGCAAGTCATTGTTCATCCTCTGGTCCTGAAGGAGGATCTTGCCAAGCTGGATGGAAATGTCCAAAAAAAAATCCTGAAAGCCATCCGCAAGAAATTAACTGTAGATCCTGAAAATTTTGGTGCTCCGCTGCGGGGTGAGTTTGCCGGTTATTGGAAGCTCCGCGTGGAGGATTATAGGGTGATCTATTCCATCAAAAAAGAAAAAGTTTTAGTTAAGGTCATCAAAATTGGAGCCCGTCGTGATTTTGAAGTTTATGAAGAATTGGTCAAAAGGATCCCCAGGATCCTGGATTAAGGAAGCTCTGCGGCTTCGCGGCCTTCATTCTTTGAAGGGCAGGCAAGGGTTAATTAGGGTAGGATAGTTAAGGCAGGTTTGTTCCACCCATCAAATATCGATCTACTTCTCGGGCGGCTTCGCGGCCTTCATTGATGGCCCAGACGATGAGGCTTTGGCCACGACGCATGTCGCCGGCGGTGAAGATGCCTTTGAGGTTGGTGGCATACTTGCCGTATTCGGCCTTGGCATTGGAGCGCTCATCGCGTTCTACTTTCAATTGGTTGAGCACTGTCTCTTCAGGACCTAAAAACCCCATGGCCAATAATACCAACTGAGCAGGCCAAATTTTTTCTGTTCCCGGAATTTCTTGAGGACCAAACCGGCCCCCAGAACCAGGACGGTCATCTTTTTTCCATTCCACTTGCACCGTATGGGCTTCTTTAACATGGCCCTTGTCATCACCCACAAATTTTTTTGTCACGATGGTATAGGCACGAGGATCTTTTCCAAAAAGGGCGGCTGCTTCTTCTTGTCCATAATCCATCTTGTAAATCTTTGGCCACTGCGGCCAAGGGTTATCAGGAGATCTTTCCAGAGGAGGTTGGGGAAGGATTTCAAACTGCACCAAACTCTTGCATCCATGTCTCATGGATGTACCAACACAATCAGTTCCAGTGTCACCACCACCAATCACCAAAACATCTTTTCCGTTGGCGGAAATATATTTCCCATCTTTTAATTGGCTATCCAGCAGACTTTTTGTATTCCCTTGCAAAAATTCCATCGCAAAGTGAATGCCTTTCAAGTTTCTCCCCTCAATGGGAAGATCTCTGGGCTTCGTGGCGCCCCCACACAAGACGGTCGCATCAAATTCCTTTAAAAGTTTTTCTGCCGGATAATTTTTTCCAACTTCTGTGTTTGTGACAAAGGACACGCCCTCTTGAGCCATCAAATCAATTCGTCTTTGTACGATTGTTTTATCAAGCTTCATGTTGGGTATGCCATACATCAACAATCCCCCAATACGATCGGCGCGTTCGAAGACGGTGACGAGGTGGCCGGCCTTATTGAGTTGGGCGGCGGCGGCAAGGCCGGCGGGACCTGAGCCGACGATGGCAACTTTTTTGCCTGTTCTCTGGGCCGGTGGTTCGGGAGTGACCCAACCTTCTTCAAAACCTTTGTCGATAATCGCGGCCTCAATATTTTTAATCGTGACGGCAGGTTCACTGATACCCAAAACACAAGAGCCCTCACAAGGGGCGGGGCACACTCTTCCGGTAAATTCCGGGAAATTATTGGTGTGATGCAGACGATCGAGGGCCTCGTGCCAGAGTCCGCGATAGACAAGATCGTTCCATTCGGGGATCAGGTTATTGATGGGGCAACCGGACGCCATACCATTAAGAAGAGTGCCTGTGTGGCAAAAGGGGATTCCACAATCCATACAGCGGGCGCCTTGGGCTTGTAATTTTTTTTCTTCCAGGTGGAGGTGAAACTCGTCCCAGTCTTTAAGGCGAACGGCGGGTGAACGGTCTGGAGGGAGTTCTCGTTTGTATTCGATAAATCCTGTCGGCTTGCCCATTTCTAATTGCCCCCCACGCGCGCGAGATCTTTTTTGTTTTCTTCAAAGGCGGCCATGACAGCGGCATCACCGCTCAGGCCCGATTCCTGAATACGCTTCAAGGCCAGAAGGACTCTCTTGTAGTCCTTGGGGAGCACTTTTACAAAGAGGGGGAGCGATTTGTTCCACGAATCCAGAATTTTTTTGGCGATATCACTTTGTGTGTATTTGTAATGGTTTTGAATGAGGAGGTGAAGTTCCCTGGCCTCTTCGGGATCGAGGGCATCCAGCTCGACCATCTCGGGATTGCAATGGTTTTTAAAGTCGCCTTTTTCATCCAGGACGTATGCCATACCACCCGACATGCCTGCCGCAAAATTGCGTCCGGTCGGACCGAGGACGACGACACGTCCTCCCGTCATGTACTCACAGCCATGATCTCCAACGGATTCGACAACGGCCTTTACGCCACTATTACGAACGCAGAATCTCTCGCCCGCCATGCCGCGGATATAGGCTTCTCCCCCGGTGGCTCCATAAAAGGCGACATTGCCAATGATGATATTTTCGTTGGGCACAAAGGTCGCGGTTTTGGGGGGATAGACAATTATTTTTCCACCGGAGAGGCCCTTGCCGACATAGTCATTGGCATCTCCCTCGAGGGTGAGGGTGATGCCGCGGGGGATAAAGGCCCCCAGGCTTTGTCCCGCCGAACCCTGGAGGTGGAGTTGTATCGTGTCCTCCGGCAATCCCGCGGCTCCATACCGGCGCGTTACTTCACTTCCCAAGATGGTACCCACTACGCGGTTGATATTTTTAACGGCGAGAGTGGCTTTTACTGGTTCTCTTTTTGTGAGAGCCGGTTCACAGAGTTTGAGAAGGGTGGTGTTGTCCAGGGCCTGGTCGAGGCCATGATCTTGAGGAATTTGGCAATAGCGCCCGACATCAGCCGCCACTTTGGGTTGATAAAGAATATTTGAAAAATCGAGTCCATGGGCCTTCCAGTGGTCGATGGCTTTGCGTGCTTCCAGCTTGTCGGTGCGGCCGATCATTTCGTTAATGGTGCGAAATCCGAGTTGGGCCATGAGCTCGCGCATTTCCTGGGCGATGAAACGCATAAAATTAACGACATGGGCCGGGTCTCCTGTAAATTTTTTGCGCAGTTCCGGATTTTGTGTGGCGACTCCGACAGGGCAGGTATCGAGATGACAAACGCGCATCATGATACAACCCAGGGCCACCAATGGTGAGGTGGCAAAGCCGAATTCTTCGGCCCCCAACAGGGCCGCGATAACGACGTCGCGGCCTGTCTTGAGCTGGCCATCCGTCTCGACGACGATACGGCTGCGAAGATTGTTAAGGACCAAGGTTTGATGCGTTTCGGCAAGGCCTAGTTCCCACGGAAGACCCGCGTGTTTGATGCTGGTTTGTGGAGAAGCCCCGGTTCCCCCATCGTAACCGCTGATCAGGACGACATCGGCATGGGCCTTGGCGACACCGGCGGCAATGGTGCCAACCCCTACTTCGGCCACGAGTTTGACGTTGATACGGGCGTGGTGGTTGGCATTTTTCAAATCGTGAATGAGTTCCGCCAAATCTTCGATCGAATAAATATCATGATGCGGCGGCGGCGAGATAAGTCCGACGCCGGGTGTCGAAAGGCGAACCTGGGCGATCCAGGGATAAACTTTATTGCCGGGAAGTTGTCCTCCTTCGCCGGGTTTGGCCCCCTGCGCCATCTTGATCTGAATCTCCTGGGCCTTGGTAAGGTAGAGACTGGTGACACCAAATCTTCCCGAGGCGACCTGCTTGATGGCGCTATTACGCGAATCCCCGTTGGAATCATTTTGATAACGGGCCGGATCTTCACCGCCTTCTCCGGTATTGCTCTTGCCCCCGATACGATTCATGGCGATCGCCAGGCTCTCGTGGGCTTCTTTGCTGATCGACCCGTAGGACATCGCTCCTGTTTTGAAACGCTTGCAGAGGGATTCTACGGATTCGACCTCATCGATTGGAAGAGGCATCTTGGCAAATTTAAAATCCAGAAGACCGCGCAGGGTGGCGAATGTTTTCGACTGATCATCGACCGCCTTGGAATATTCCCTAAAAACTTTGTAATCGTTATGGCGTGTCGCCCTCTGAAGTTTATGAACGGTCTCCGGATTAAAGAGGTGATACTCGCCATCATGTCGCCATTGATATTGTCCACCCACATCGAGGGTTTTTTCGTCAGCCCCTCTTTCCGAGAAGGCCTGTTCGTGCCGGAGTTGGACTTCCTTGGCGAGTTCTTCCAGTCCGATACCGCCCACGCGTGACGGAGTCCAGGTAAAATATTTTTCAATCACCTCGTTGCCGAGACCGACGGCCTCAAAAATCTGGGCGCCTCGATAACTTTGAACCGTCGAAAGTCCCATCTTGGCGATGACCTTGACGACTCCCTTAATGACAGCCTTGATAAAATTTTTGACAGCTCTTTGATGTTCGAGCTCCGTCAACATCCCTTGCCGAATCATGTCATCGAGGGATTCAAAGGCGATGTAAGGATTGATGGCTCCCGCTCCATAACCAATAAGAAGAGAGAAGTGATGAACCTCGCGCGGTTCGCCCGACTCAAGGACAAGTCCTACTTTTGTGCGTGTGCCTTCACGAATCAAATGATGATGAAGGCCCGCAACGGCCAGGAGCCCTGGGATAGGGGCCCGCTCGCGGTTAACCCCGCGATCCGAAAGAATCAGGATATTGACCCCGTCTTCGATAGCCTGATTGGCCTCCTTGCATAATTGCTTCATCGCCTTTTCAAGGCCTTTGCCTCCCTCCGAGGCTGTATAAAGGATGGGAAGTGTGATGGCCTTGAAACCTGGCCGATTGAGGTGCTTGAGTTTGGCCAATTCTTCATTCGTTAAAATAGGATTTTTCAGTTTGATGTGACGGCAACTCTCCGGTTGCGGATCAAGGAGGTTTCGTTCGGGACCAATTGTTGTCTCCGAGCCTGTGATGATCTCTTCACGGATACAATCAATCGGTGGATTGGTGACCTGGGCAAAGAGCTGTTTGAAATAAGTATAGAGGAGCTGCGGTCTGTGAGAGAGAACCGCCAACGGAGTATCATTCCCCATCGAACCCACGGCCTCGACACCACTTTTGGCCATGGGAGACATCAAAATACGCAGATCTTCGTTGGTGTATCCAAAGGCCCTTTGTTGTTGGAGCACGGTTTCGTGATTGGGCTCAGGGACGTGAGGGGGTTCGGGTAATTCTTCAAGAGGGATCAGGTTTTCTTTGAGCCATGTTCTATAAGGGTGGGCCTTGGCGGCTTTGTTTTTGATTTCATCATCTGCAACGATGCGGCCTTCTTCCGTATCAATCAAAAACATGCGGCCTGGTTGTAGACGGCCCTTTTGCAAGATGCGATCGGGCGGAATATCCAACACACCGACCTCCGAAGCCATAATGACGAGATCGTCCTTGGTGACATAGTATCGGGAAGGTCTCAGGCCGTTTCGATCGAGAACAGCCCCAACACGGATGCCGTCGGTAAAGGTAATCGAGGCCGGTCCATCCCATGGTTCCATCAAACAGCTATGGTATTCATAAAAGGCCTTTTTCTCATCACTCATGGATTCATGTTTGGCCCAGGGTTCGGGGATCATCATCATCGCGGCATGAGGGAGTGAACGGCCGCCGAGAACGAGAAACTCCAGGCAGTTGTCAAACATGGCCGAATCAGAACCATCGGTGTTAATAATGGGGAGAATCTTTTTAATATCCTTTCCAAAAAGATCGGAAGCCATCATCGCCTGACGGGCATGCATCCAGTTGACATTGCCTCGGAGGGTGTTGATCTCACCGTTGTGGGCGACATAACGATAAGGATGGGCACGATCCCAGCTGGGAAAAGTATTGGTGCTAAACCGCGAATGCACAATCGCAAGGGCACTCTCATAAGAGGGATTCGCCAGATCCGGATAAAATTCTTGAACCTGCTCCGACATGAGCATGCCTTTATAAACGATAGTCCGTGCCGAGAGGGTGACGACATAAAAATACTCGCCGCCATTTTTACGCATCTCTGCGGCATAACGGATAGCGTTCTCGGCCCTTTTGCGGATGACATACAGCTTCCGCTCAAAGGCTATCTCATCCTTGAGAGAGGGTTCTTTTCCAATAAAGACTTGGCGGACGATGGGCTCCGAGGCCTTGGCTGTATTGCCCAAGGTAGTGTTGATCGTGGGGACGGTTCGCCAGCCTAGGAAGGTTTCACCTTCTTCTTTAATGATTTTTTCAAATGTCTTTTCGCAAAGCTCGCGTTGCTTTGGATCTGGAGGGAGATAAACCATCCCGGCGCCGTATTTTCCGGCCTCGGGAAGTTGAATGCCAGTCTCGGCACAGGCTTTTTTAAAAAAGGTATGAGGGATCTGTGTCAGGATACCAGCGCCATCGCCGGTATTGACTTCACAGCCGCAGGCCCCGCGATGACGGAGATTCAACAAGACGGTCAGGGCTTGGCGAACGATCTGATGAGACTTCTTGCCCCGGATATTGACAACAAAGCCAACACCGCAAGCGTCATGTTCAAACTGGGGATCATAGAGCCCCTGTTTTGGAGGTAAACCTTTCAATGGCATAGAACTTAGCACCCTAACCTTGATTTTAAAAAGGATTCAAGCAAGTTTTTTGATTTTTGGTAGGGGATATTTATAAAGGCAAATTTAAGTATATATTTACATTTGGCATGCCAAATGTAAAGTAGTATTTATGATTGCCGACACACGCTCTTTAGAAGCATTTCTCCTTCGAGATCTTTCCAGGAAATGCGTCTTGTTATCGGGTCCACGACAAGTTGGTAAAACAACTCTTGCCAAAAAAATAATCAAAGAAAAAAAGGGGCGGTACCTTCTTTATGATAACGAAGAAGATCGTCGTGTTATTCTTGCTCGTGGCTATGTACAAGACTTTTGGGTTTGTCTGGATGAGTTCCATAAATTTCCGCGTTGGAAAGCCCACATCAAAGGAGTGTATGACAAATATCGTGATTCCCTCCATCTCTTGCTGACAGGAAGCGCCCGTCTTGATGTGTACCAAAAATCAGGGGACAGTCTTTTGGGCCGCTATTATTTGCATCACTTGCACCCGCTCACTTTTGGTGAACTCAATAAGGATCGTTTTCCCCCTTTGCCGGATGGTTTCTTTGAAGTGCATGAGAGTTTTTCGCACCTCGCTGAGTTAATGAAATTTGGAGGATTTCCAGAACCTTTCTATAGTCAGAGCGAGACAGAACATCGTCGGTGGTCACAAATGCGACGACAGCTCCTCATCAGAGAAGATTTACGTGATATGACTCAGATTCAACTTTTGGCTCTTGTAGAACAACTCATGTTAATTCTTCCCGAAAGGATTGGATCTCTTTTTAGTTTTCATTCTTTGAGTGAAGACTTGAGGGTGAGTGTTCCTACCGTGCAAAACTGGATGGAAGCACTCAAGCGTCTTTTTATTATTTTTGATCTAACTCCTTATTCTCATAAAATAAGTCGTTCGCTCAAAAAACAACCGAAGTATTATTTTTATGACTGGTCACAAATTTCTGATGAAGGATCCCGTTTTGAAAATCTAGTTGCCAGTCATCTTTGGAAGGCCGTTCAGCAATGGACAGATCTTGGTTATGCTTCTTTGGGACTTCATTTTGTTCGAGATCGTGATCAAAGAGAAGTCGATTTTTTAGTGACGCGTAATCGGAAACCATGGTTTTTGGTAGAAGCCAAATTGGCGGAAACACAATTCTCTCCCTCATTAAAATTTTACTCACAAAAATTGAACGTTCCCGGTCTACAGATTGTTCTCAAAGAAGGTCATTATCGTCGTGAAGATCCCTTATTGTTGGTCAGTGCCAATCGGTGGTTGGGATTTTTGCCTTAAGAAAGTTGACGGACCTAATTAAGAAAAGGATTATGCACCTTTTCCCGTGCGATGGTGGTTTGGGGTCCATGACCCGGGATAATGACGGTTTCTTCCGGAAGAATGAGGTATTTCTTTTTGATGGAGGAAATTTCCAAGTCGTAATCACCACCCCAAAGATCGGTACGTCCAACACTTCCCGCAAAGAGCGTGTCTCCTGGAAAAAGAATTCCCGAGTCTTTTAACTTGGGAAAATAAAATCCACATGACCCCGGTGTATGTCCGGGTGTATGAAGGACCGTCGCTGAGAGGGAGCCCGCCTTGATTTGCTGTCCATCGATTAAAAATTCATCAGGCGGCACAGGTTTGTAAACTTTGGAAGGAGGAAGCCGCAAAAAAGCCGCCTGAGCCTCCAGATTTTCATAGAGAGGCAAATCTTCTTTATGCAGGAGCACACGGCCGTTGGTTATTTTTTGAAGCTCTGTTGTCCCCCCAATGTGGTCAATGTGGGTATGGGTATGCAGGATCAATTTGACTTTTAGTCCCTTCTCTTCAATCCGCCTTCGAATTTTTTCAATCTCATCACCGGGATCAATCACAATCGCTTCTTGGGTTGTTGCATCCGCCAGGAGGATGCAATTGCACTGAAAAGACCCGACGGGGATGATCTCCATCATTGCCGCAGAAGATTTCATTTAAAATGTGTACTGAATTTTGCCAAAGCAAGTCCATCTCAAAAAGTATCCTCTGCGGGAAGAATTCGCGAAAAATATTACCATTTTGATATTAAAAATAAGTTTAAAATATTTATATATTAAAAATTAGTAAGTTAAGTGTATAATTATCTCTTATGAGGGGGTGGTACATGCGGGGCCGAAGGATACTTTTCTTTTTGGGACTTATTCTGTTTTTCGAATATTCTGCTCAGGCTAGGTGGTTTGACTCTCCAACGCCAACAAAAACCCCCTTAAGGGTTACGACCACAGGGGGAAAATCCTACGGAGCGGGTGCGCCGTCTTTAGAAGGACCATCAGGAGGAGGGACAACGGTGTCGTTGAGTTACGACGATTCTTTAGAAACCTGTCGTTCGTCTCTTGTACGTGCCCAAACGAGTGGAGTGACTTCTCTTTTTTCTTTCTTAAATACATGTCCTTACCTGGCGAACCAGATTTTATGGGAAAATGGTGATCGTTCACGACTCACATATCGAGATTGGCCCCGAGAGAAAAAAGATCGTTTGGATGCTATTTACCAGAGAATAGCGAGCAGAGATGAAGATTTGGGTTTGGCCTGTCCTCATGCTGTCACGGACGGGTCAGAAGGTTTGTATACGGCGGAGGAAGCCTTCGACATGTTTGCCGCTCAAGTGGCCCATGCCCTTTATTTGGAGATTAACCGGATTGTTCCCTGGTCTCTTCTCGATCGACCCGTTGTTGAACTTCGTGAATTTTTTGCCTCTTACCAATCTTTTTCGAGGATTCCGCCTACGTATCTACGTGATAGAGGTTTAACACCTCCCTTCTACGGTCGCTACATCCCCGGCCGCGATTTTCAGAGGACTTCACGCATCGATTATCTTCCCTATGAAATTAATTGTGACCCACGCATCGGATATCGTTTTTTAAGCGGTCGCAACGCCTCGGATCATGTGAATAGAATAGGTGCCAATCCTGAAGAAACCTTGATTAACCTGACCTGGTTTTTTGCCAAAAATGTTCAACATGGACCCAGCGAAGATCCTGGTTTTACAGAGGTTGTTCATTACAGACAACAGCATCCCGCGCTCGTGGACCGGCTAAGTCGCATGACTTATCCAAGTCGTCGTTCGGATTCACATCCGGCGATTCTGGAAGACAAGGGTTGTTGGGCCGGAGCGACCCTTTTTTATGATTTATTAAAAAGTGTCAATATTCCCGTCCTTGTGGTGAGTGTCCCTCACTTCACTCCCTCGGCAACACGTCCTCTTGCCCAACGGGAATACAATACACATCGCGGCATTATGTATAATTTTGGTTCTGCAATGCCTCTTGTCTTGCACCATTTTGATGAAATCAATGCCTATGGATTTCAGTTTTCGTTTCCCTTGCGTCCCGATGGGACACCCGTTTCCGAAGGGGACCTCCCTCGGTTTTACTTTTATTTACATTGGAAAAATTTGACCGATCTTGCCCCTTGGGGATTTGTTTATTCTGGAGACCTGACACCTGTGGGGCCAGGTCATCCCTTCGCCAGGACGGGACCTTTTGCATTTCAGTATTATGACGATGAGGGACCATTTGGAGGCTACTGGAGCGGACCTCTGACGGTTTCCACCCATGAGCCTGTAGGCAAAAATTATATGGAAGATGAAAAACTATATGCCTTGTGTGACTGGTATAATTTTTTGGAGGCTTATTGTTCGAGCGGATCTGTTCATTATTCACTTCCTCCGGAAGAAGCGAGCGGTCTGGTTCCGTTGACTCATACAGAAGAGGATTTGACAAGAAGGGCGGAGCAGTGTGTGGCCGCTATCAGCGGGGGATGTGAAGAGATTCAACGAAGAGTCAATGCTATGCTGGCAAGAACTGATTTTGTGGGATGGGAATGAAGTAGAATACCAACTGCCAGTAAAACACAAAGATTGACACCACCCGAGTGATCTCCTAAATTATTTCTCAACAAAGGAAATTTATGAGTGAAACCCCAGCGACAGAGATCCCGCCTGCCGGAGCGCCCAAGCCAGCCAAGGCCGCCAAGCCAAAGATGAAGGCCCTTGTAGAGCGCGATGCTTGTACAGGTTGTGAATATTGTGTCCATTGGTGTCCTGTGCCTGACTGTCTGGTGATGAGAGATGGTGAAAACGTGCAGGGAGTGCTTCAGCTCGTTCATGTGAATATGGAAACATGCATTGGTTGCAAACTTTGCGAACAAAATTGCCCCTACGATGCCATCCACGTTTACAAATTGGCCCCCGAAGAAGTCGAAAAAGCTGCCCCCACCGATGGAATTATTGACGAGCCTTATCACGTAGGCCTGCTTTAAAAGTTCATCGATAAATAAATCCATTTCAGTTCCAATACGTTAAGTTACAACCCTTCGATAAGGTCTTTAAAAGACGTGCAACTACTCAATTCTAAACCCCTAAAACAAGGTCGATAACCAGGGCTCTTTACGCCAAAAAAAGTGACTATTTTCAATTAATTAGCCCCAAATTGAAATTGACATGTCTGATGAGGTTCCATATAATCCCATAAAGTGCCATAAGGGGGTTACAAGTGTTTCGGGGGAGATACGAGCATGCCATAGACCCGAAGGGTCGATTGTCTATTCCGTCGAAGTTTCGGGAGATCTTGGTCACGAACTACGACGACGAGCGTTTGATTCTGACGAATTTTGACAATTGTCTCTGGGGATATCCCGTGCGTGAGTGGAAAGTCGTCGAAGACAAAGTCGCCTCTCTTCCCCAATTCAAGCCGGAAGTCAAAGCGCTTCAGCGTTTTTTTATTTCGGCCGCTTGTGAATGTCCTGTCGATCCGAACGGTCGCATTATTATTCCAACGACACTTCGCCGCTACGCCGGCCTCGAGACTAATGTCGTTATTGTCGGTATGACCAAGAGGATTGAGATCTGGGCGGGTGAGAAGTGGAAGAAGGTTTTTGAGGATGCAGAAAGGGATTTGACATCGATTGGTGAGAAGTTGGCTGATCTAGGAATTTAAGAAATCTGAAACGTTTGAAGTCACTCAAATTTGAGGTGAACGATGGAAAAGGTTGAAGATATCTCGATTCTCAATCCGGCAGGGGAGCTTGATACCCATGAGGGGCGAATCCTTCTGCAGCAAATTGCCAACCTCATCAGGTTTGATTGGCGAAAAATCGTGCTCGACTTACGAGAAGTAGATCATATTCATTTTAGATTTTTATCTGAGTTGGGAACAGCGGCTCATGCATCCTCTCTTCAATCGGGTGGTATCAAGCTCGCTAATTTAAATCCCTACACAAGAGAAATTCTGAAAATGACCGGGGCGGACAGGTATTTGGAGACATACGATTCAGTGGCAGAGGCTATCTTGAGCTTTCACAATCCTCTGACCAAGGCGTGTGTCATGCAGTGAACAGGACGGTGTTTTGATTTTTCCACATAAGCCAGTTCTTGCGGTGGAGGTGATTGAAGCTCTCGTGACTCGTCCTGAAGGAGCCTATATCGATGGGACGATGGGGGCTGGCGGTCATTCGGAACTCATTCGGAGAAACCTCAGGGGGAAAGGGAAGCTCCTTGGAATTGATCGAGATGCTCAAATTCTTAACATCGCCCGTGACCGGCTCCAGAGCTTCGGGGGAGGCTGCGCCTTTCTTCACGGGTCCTACGAAGACTTGGAGCAAGCTTGCCGTTTGCTGGGGGTTAGCCAAGTGGACGGTATCCTCCTGGATTTGGGAGTTTCATCGCTGCAATTGGATCAAGGAGAAAGAGGATTCAGTTTCTCAAAAGAAGGGCCGCTCGATATGAGAATGGATTTAGGGGCTCGGGAAACAGGCCAGGAGACAGCAAAGACAATTGTGGAAGAGAGATCCTTAAAAACTTTAGAGCGCATCTTAAAAGAATTTGGTGAAGAACCTCATGCTTCGCGCATTGCCCAAGCGATTGTCCACGAGAGACGTCATCGGTCTATCAATACGACGACCGAACTTGCCGCGATTGTTGCCCGTGCTATTCCTCGTCGTGCCTGGCCTTCTCGTATTCATCCCGCCACACGGACCTTCCAAGCCCTACGCATTGCCACCAATCGCGAACTCGAGAGGCTTCAAAATTTTTTGGACAAGTCTCCTCACTTCCTTGTTTCCGGAGGGAGATTGGTCATCATGTCTTATCATTCTCTGGAGGATCGTCTCGTGAAGCGATCGTTTCTTCAAAGGAAGCAAGAAGGAGTTATGAAAATTATCACCAAAAAGCCCATCCAGGCGAGTGAAGACGAGATTCGTGAAAACCCAAGATCTCGCTCGGTCAAGATGAGGGTTGCTGAAAAAATGGAGGGTCTTTCATGAGCCGTCGTCTTGCGTACTCTGGTGAAAGGCTGGTGGGATCCTATGATTGGCCGAATACGCGGATTCGTCGCCGGGGCCGGGCGGGTTATCAAAATATCCGCATGCGAGGAATTTTTAAAAATTTTTCACTCTATCTCGCCATCTTTTTTGTCTTTGCCCTGGGCTATGTTTGGACTCGCGTCAAGGTTATGGAGGTGGGGTATCGCATTCGTCATTTAGAAGATGAACAGAAAAAGTTGAGAGAAGAAGATCGTGCCCTTCGCGTCGAAGCAGCCACCTTAAGGTCGCCACAACGTCTCGAAGTCTTGGCAGGTGAGTTGGGACTAAAACGACCCAATGAGGGGCAAGTCCATTTTATCAAATGAGGTATGTTGTCGATGAAGAAGAGGGGCTATCAAAAAGAGGCGGGTCAAAGACAGCGAAGAAAGCGGATGGCCCTGCTGGGAGTTTTCTTCCTCCTGGGTTTTACGACGGTTATCTATCGATGCATTTATCTGCATATCGCTCATGATCCCAAGTTAGAAAGAATTGCTCAGAGTCAGTATCGTACCAAAATTGATGAGATCCCCCAACGGGGTAACATCTACGATGCCAATTTGGAAGAGCTGGCTGTCAGCGTTCCTAACTACTCGGTGGCTGTGCGACCCGGTAAAATGAAGGACCGCACGGAGTCTCTTAAAAAACTTTCCCAAATCTTGAATTGGTCCGTGCATGACGTCGGTGAAAAGCTGGATCCGGCTAAAAAATACGTTTGGCTCAAAAGGGATTTAACACCTCGAGAAAAAGATCGGTTAAGTGAGTCGCAGATTGATGGTGTCGAGCTTGTCAAGGGAGCCAAGAGGTATTATCCCAATCGCGAAGTAGCGAGCCAGATTTTAGGCGCTGTGGGGCGTGAAAACGAAGGATTGGGAGGACTCGAACTTTTTTATGATCGTTATCTCAGAGGGGGAGAAGAAAAATCACTCGCCTTCCGTGATGCTCGTGGAAAAACGTTTGAAACGGAAGAAACCCTCAAAGATATTCCGGCAGAAGCCAATCATCTTCATTTAACCTTAAGAAAAAATATCCAGTATGTTGCTGAGAGTGAGTTGAATGCCGTCTGCAACGAATTCAGCGCCAAGTCATGCACGGCGATTGTCATGGATCCGACGACGGGTGCCATTTTGGCCATGGCCTCTTATCCTAATTTCAACCCCAACTCTTACCAAAATTCGAATATCGATTCGTGGAGGAATATCGCCGTCACCGATACCTTTGAGCCGGGGTCCACCTTCAAAGTCATTATGGCAGCTTCCGCTCTGGAGAGCGGAACCGTTAAACCGACGGATCATTTCTTCTGTGAAAATGGAATCTACCAGATCGGGAATCATACGATTCATGACCATGAAAAATATGGCTCTCTCTCCCTGCGCGAGATTTTAAAAGTATCCTCCAATATTGGAATCTACAAGGTGGGCACACGGGTGGGTAAGAAAACTTTTTCCCAAATCATAGATCTTTTTGGTTTTGGGAAGAAAACGGGTATCGATTATCCGGGAGAAGCGTCCGGCTATATCCGGCCGGCTTCAGCATGGCAGGAGATTGAATTTGCCAATGCCGCCTTTGGTCAAGGTGTCAGAATTACGCCTCTGCAATTGGCGACCGGTTTTGCGGCCATTGCAAACGGCGGTGTGAGGATGCGACCTTATCTTGTTTCAGAAGTCACCGATGCGCAGGGGCATATCATGATAGAAACAACGCCCAGGGCGTTGATGCGTGTGCTTTCGGAAGATAACGCCCGCCTCCTGATCGACATGATGACGGAAGTGACGGAGCAAGGGGGCACGGCAACAAAAGCGGCGCTTCCCGGTTATAATGTGGCTGGCAAGACCGGAACGGCGCAAAAGTTTGTGAATGGGGAATATTCGCATACAAAGTTTATAAGTTCGTTTGTGGGAATCGTGCCGCAGGAATCTCCAAAACTTGTTGTGCTGGTGACGATTGACGAACCCAAGGGAGTTATTTATGGAGGTCTCGTGGCGGCCCCCGTTTTTAGGAAAATTGCCTGGGCGGCTTTGCGTGACCTGGGTGTTCCACCTGAGAAATCAATGATTCACCCCAAGATCAACAAAGGTCCGACTGTGGCGGCTGTGTATCCCCAACCCCAAGGCCAGTCTTCCAAACTGAATTCGCTCATCACGCAAGCGAGTTTTATGGAACCATCCAATTTGGGTTTGAATTTTGGAAGTGGGCATGGAGCCGAGATGACTCCTGATTTTCGCGGCCTTTCAAAAAGAAAGGTATTATCGATGCTGGATGAAATGGGTGTGCGAGGCGAGATTGTTGGATCAGGTATTGCTGTTTCTCAAATGCCAGGGCCAGGGAGCCCATTGCAAAAGGGAGCTGTGTGTCGGGTTTATTTCAAATCGGAGTAATAGAGAACGTGGAGAGAGAAAGAGAGATGACGTTGCAAGAACTCATCCAAAATCTTCCTGTCAAAGAAACATTGGGTAAAATGTCGACGAAGATTTGCGGCATTACGCAGGACTCACGCAAGGTCCAAAAAGGTTTCTTGTTTGTGGCGATTCAGGGTTACGGCCAGGATGGCCATCGCTTTATTCCCGAGGCGATTAAAAACGGAGCGGCGGCTTTGGTGGTTTCGGAGAATTATGAAATCGGAACGACGATTCCTAAAGTGATGGTAGCGAACTCCCGCAAAACTCTTGCGCAACTAGCGGTTCGTTTTTACGAAAATCCCTCTGAGAAAATGACTATGATTGGTATTACGGGAACCAATGGAAAGACGACGATTACCTATCTTTTGGAGTCTATTTTAAAAGAGGCTGGGAGAAATCCGGCGGTGTTAGGGACTATCAATTATCGTTATGGAGGGAAGGTTTTTTCTTCCGAGAATACGACGCCTGAATCGGTTGACCTTCAGAAATTATTTTCAGAAATGCTGAAGGAAGGTGTGACGGATGTGGTGATGGAGATCTCTTCTCATTCTCTCTTGATGGAAAGGGTGAGGGGTATCGAATTTGATGTGGCCGCCTTTACCAATCTTTCGCAGGATCATTTGGATTTTCATCTTGATCTGAAGAATTATTTTGAGGCGAAGCTTAAGCTCTTTACGGATTTTCTTTCCGAAAGTCCTAAGAAGGAAAGGTCAGCCGTCATTAATATGGAGGATTCTTATAGCGGTGATGTTTTGAAAAAAAACACGGTGCGCTCAGTGCGCGTTGGCCTCACAGGCCCCTATGAGGTCAGTGCGCAGTTTTTTAATTTTTCCACAGAAGGTATTGAAGCGCGTATTTTGATTGGTTCTGAAGTGCTTACTATTCGATCTCCCTTGTTGGGCCTTTTTAATCTCGAAAATATTTTAGTTGCCGTGGGCATCGCTTACAGTCTTGGGATCGCTACGGAGACGATTCGGCTTGGCATTGAAAAAGTGAATTGTGTGCCCGGTCGTTTTGAAAAAATCCCTAATTCGCGTGGCCTTTATGTCTTCGTTGATTATGCTCATACACCGGAGGCCTTGGCACGGGTGGGAGAGTGTCTTCGCTCATTCACAAAGGAGGGGCGGGTCATCACTGTTTTTGGATGTGGTGGCGATCGCGATCGGTCCAAGAGACCGATGATGGGACGAGAGGCCTCCAAGTTTAGTGATGTCATTGTCGTGACCTCCGATAATCCGCGAACAGAAGACCCAAGTAGGATCATTGAAGAGATCGTGGCCGGCTTCCAGGATACCCCATTTCCCGAAGAGAATATTTTTCAGGTGATCGAAAGAAAAGAAGCACTCCGCCAGGCCATCAAGATGGCGAAGTCCGGCGATCTTGTTCTTGTGGCCGGAAAAGGTCATGAGGATTATCAAATCCTCGGAAGCAAAAAGATTCATTTTAGTGATCAAGAAATTTTAAGGGAACTCTTAAAGGAAAAACGGTTGTGAAAATGACAGTCCGAGAAATTTTAGAAGCAACAGGGGGAGAGCTCATTACGGGTTCATTGGATGAGATGGTGACAGGTGTTTCGACGGATTCGCGTCATCTCAAGGGTGGCGAACTTTTTTTGGCCCTTCAGGGGGAACATCATGATGGTCATGATTATCTCGAAGAAGTGATTGCCAAAGGGGCCGCAGCTCTCATTGTCGATCGTTCCGTGATGGCACGAGCCAAAAATTTAATTCAGGTCAAGGATACCTTGAGGGCCCTGGGCGATTTGGCCCACGCCTGGCGAAAACGATTTCAGATCCCCGTTGTGGCGATTACAGGTTCCAATGGGAAGACAACCACCAAGGATCTCACCGCCGCTGTACTGGGATCCCAATGGTGTGTCCTGAAGACAGAAGGAAATTTTAATAATCTGATCGGACTCCCCCTGACCCTTTTGAGATTGGATGAAAAAATTCAAGTGGCGGTGGTGGAAATGGGTATGAATCGTTCCGGCGAGATTGATCGGTTGGCTGAGATCGCAGAGCCCCAAATCGGGGTGATTACAAATATCGCCCGCGCCCATCTTGAGGGGATGGGTAACCTCTCTCGCATTGCCCGTACCAAAGGGGAACTGCTGGCCCGTCTCCCCGAAGGTGGTCTTTGCGTCCTTAATAAGGAAGACTCTTACTTTACGACTCTCAGCAAATTAGCGCAGAAAAAAGTAAAGAGGGGGGTCAAGACGTTTGGAAAAAAGAGGGGAGATTATCACTGTCTCTCAATTACGGCGGATGGGCTCAAGGGGACTCATATCCTGGCCAAGGTAGGGTCTAAAAAACTCAAACTGAAACTCAACCTTCTCGGACAACACAATGTTTCCAATGTCCTTGCGGCCGTTGCTGTGGGTGATTCTTTGGGAATCTCCCTTTCTCATATGAAAAAGGGACTAGAATCCTATTATCCGGCTTCCAAGAGAATGGAGACCGTCTCTTTGCCCCGGAAGATCGACGTTATTAATGATTGTTACAACGCCAATCCTGATTCGATGATGGTTTCACTGGATTTTTTCAAAGAGATTTCTGTCAAGAGGCGTCATGTTGCTATCTTGGGCGAGATGCTCGAAATGGGATCACAAGCTGCAAAGTATCATCGTGAAGTGGGTGTCAAGGCCGGACAATCGGGTGTGAATCTGCTTTTTGCCGTCGGCGCACATGCCATCGATATTGTGAGAGGTGCCAGAAAAAAAATGAAGGCCACTTCGTGCTTTGCCTTTGATTCCCTCGAAGAGGCCCTTCCTTCGATTCGACTAAGGCTTTTACCCGGGGATCTCGTCCTGGTGAAAGGCTCTCGTGGCATGCGGATGGAGCGTGTGACGGAAGAAATAACAAGACTGGGAGTTTCAGAGCAAGTGAGGAGCCACTAATGTTTTATCAATTTCTTTATCCTCTGGCGACAGAGCATATCCTCTTTAATGTTTTTAAATACATTACCTTCCGCACTTTTGGGGCCCTTCTATCAGCTCTTCTCTTTTATTTTATACTGGGACATTATCAGATTCAATTTCTTCAAAAATTCCAGATCAAACAATCGATCCGTGGTGATGGACCCAAGTCCCATTTGGGGAAGGCGGGGACCCCGACGATGGGGGGAGTTTTGATTCTGATGTGCACTGTTTTGTCTGTGATCCTTTGGATGGATTTTTCCAATCTTTCGGTTTGGCTGGTTCTGTTTCTTTTTATGGGACTGGCCTTCATCGGTTTTTACGATGATTTTCAAAAGATACGTTTTGGAAATTCAAAAGGATTGTCTGGCCGCTTCAAACTTCTCTTTCAGATTTTGGTGTCCGGTATCATTGGTTTTTTCCTGCTGCGACACGTGCTCCCGGATACGCGCTTGGCATTTCCATTTTTCAAGACATTTCGACCGGATCTTGGCTGGTGGTACTTGCCCTTTGCCGTTTTTGTCATTGTCGGGGCCTCCAACGCCGTTAATCTGACGGATGGGCTTGATGGGCTGGCGGCCGGTCCTTCGATCGTGGCCTTCTTGACCCTGATGCTACTGACCTATCTGACGGGACATTCGAAGATTGCCGCCTATCTTCAAGTTCCCCATGTGCCCGGTGTCGGCGAGGTTTCTATTTTTTGTGCGGCTATTATTGGGTCTCTCGTCGGCTTTCTTTGGTACAACACCTATCCCGCTGAAATTTTTATGGGAGATGTTGGCTCCTTAGCGATTGGCGGGTCACTAGGTTATGTAGCGGTTGTCACGCGCAGCGAATTTTTGCTCGTGATTATCGGGGGTATTTTTGTGATGGAGGCCGTGTCGGTCATGACTCAAGTGCTTTCCTTTCAGCTGACAGGCAAGAGAGTTTTTAAGATGGCACCGATTCATCATCATTTTGAACTAAAAGGATGGAGCGAGCCCAAGATTATTGTCCGATTTTGGATTATTTCGTTTGTTTTATCGTTACTGGCGCTGTCAACGTTGAAATTACGGTAATTGTAGCGGCGCCCCTACATAAGAAAGGATTTTTGAAATTGAACTTCAAAAATAAAAAAATTCTGGTGGTGGGTTTAGGAGTTTCCGGCCAAGCGGCGGTCGCATTTTTTCTCAAGAGGGGAGCTTGTGTCACGGTGACCGATCGGAGGGACGAGTCGTTGATTCGAAAGATTTTACAACCGCGCCGCTTTGGCCCTGAGGTCAAAAATGTGGCGTGTTATGGAGGAGATCATCCGGAAAAGATTTTTCAGGAACAAGATTTGATTGTGATATCGCCGGGAGTTTCTTTGGATCTGCCGGGATTAAATTTGGCGCGTCAAAACAAGATTCCTATCCTTGGAGAGTTTGGATTGGCTTCCGAGCTTTTGAGGGTTCCCATGATTGCGGTGACCGGGACCAATGGAAAATCGACGACAGTGACTTTGATCGCCGAGATCCTGAAGAAGGCTGGTTATAAAGTAGCCCTCGCCGGCAATATTGGTTTGCCTCTTCTGGAAGTTGTTTTGGAAAATAAAAAGCTGGATTGGGTCGTTGCCGAGGTTTCCAGTTATCAGCTGGAAACCGTACGCCGCTTCCGTCCCAAGGTGAGTGTGTTGCTCAATGTCACTGATGATCATCTGGATCGCTACTCTTCTTTGCAGGCCTATGGAGAGGCGAAACTTAAAATTTTTGGGCAGCAGACACCACGTGATGTGGTGATTTTTAACGCGGACGATCCTTTTTTGAAAAAAGGTGTGCAGAGGGCCAGGGCCAGAAAAATGGGTTTTTCGGCGGGGGTGGCGACAATTGAGCGCAAAAATATTGTGGGAATCTATTTTGCGAATCGGTCCGTTTTTTATGTGCGTGGAAGAGATCGTGAAGAATATCCCTTGGAGAATGTCCATCTCATGGGGCTTCATAATGTTGAAAATATTATGGCTTCAATTGCGGCGGCTCGTGAAGCTCAAGTTTCCTCCAAGGTCATTCAAAAAACGCTCGAGTCATTTAAGGGACTTCCTCATCGGATGCAGTTCGTTCGGGATTATAAAGGAGTCCGTTATTATGAGGATTCAAAGGCGACAAATGTGGATGCGGTTGTGAAGGCCCTTACGAGTTTTAAACCCAGACAGGTTGTTTTGATCGCTGGAGGGCGCGATAAGGGTGGAAGTTATGAACCTCTTCGCCAGATAGCCAGAGAGAAATTAAATTTGGCGATCCTGATTGGAGAGGCGCGAGATACGATGGCCAAGGCCCTCTCGGGAACGGTAGAGATTGAGAAGAAAGAAGATTTGCCGTCGGCAATCGCCCTGGCGACTCGGCGTGCCAAAAGGGGGGATGTTGTCCTCTTGTCCCCGGCGTGTTCCAGCTTTGATCAATTTCGAGATTATAAAGAAAGAGGACAGTTGTTTCAGCGTTTGGTAAAAAATTTATGAAGAAACATTTTGACTACACACTCTTCTTAACAACACTTCTCTTGGTGGCTCTGGGATTGACGATGGTCTATTCTGCAACGGGAATTCTTGCACGCGAAAAATTTCATGATGGTACTTTATTTCTCAAAAAAGAGATGATTTCGGCGGTTATCGGGTTTGCGGGGCTCTTCCTGGCCAAGGAGGTTCCTATCGAGTACTACCGCAAGTTCGTTTATCCCCTTTTTGGTCTTGCTCTCATTCTTCTGGTGATGGTCTTGATTCCGGGCTTGGGGGTGAGAGTCTTGGGGGCCCAACGGTGGCTGCGCCTCGGGCCATTTTCTTTCCAGCCTTCGGAATTTGCCAAACTGGCACTGATCCTTTTTATTGCCCACGCCCTTTCAAAGAAACAGGACAAGATCCGTGTCTTTTTGATTGGCTTTGTTCCGCCGATGGTCCTCTCGGGGATGCTGATTATGCTGATCCTGGCGGGAAAAGATTTGGGAAATACCGTTGTCCTGGCAACGACCGTTTTTTTTCTTATGTTTGTGGGAGGCACAAAGATTTCTTATTTGATGTCTGAGGTGCTCTTGGCCATGCCCGCTCTTTATTATCTGGTGGCTGGCGTGGGTTATCGCAAACAGAGGATCTTGGCCTTCATGAATCCCTGGGATTACGAAAGAGGGGCCGGGTTTCAAATCATTCAGTCTTATCTGGCATTTCATACCGGCAGCTTTTTTGGTCAGGGGCTTGGAGAAGGGAAGCAGAAACTCTTCTATCTTCCAGAGGCCCATACAGATTTTATTTTTTCTGTCATTGGGGAGGAGTTGGGACTCTTTGGGACGATGATGGTGATTGGCCTCTTTATGGTATGGATTTACCGTGTTTTTGTGATCGCGTGGAAAGCGCCCGACCTTTTTTCGTCCTACTTGGCCCTGGGGATCGGGATTCTTTTTGGGTTGCAAGTCATCTTTAATATTTCGGTGGTGATGGGGCTTTTGCCAACCAAGGGTTTGGCACTTCCATTTTTGAGTTATGGAGGCACAGCTCTGATTGTTTCTCTCGTCTGTGTGGGTATGTTGTTGAATATCTCATCGCGCATCGAGGCGTAGGGGTTATGAAATATATGAAAATGGTCATTGCCGCTGGAGGTACCGGAGGTCACTTGTTCCCAGGTATTGCTGTGGCTGAAGTGATGAGAGATATTTATTCAGATATCAAGATTACCTTTGTGGGTACTGAAAGAGGAATTGAACAAGAAATTTTGCAACGTGAAGGCTTGGATCACCAGGTTTTGAGAGTGGGAAGAATCAAAGGAGAAGGATTGGCAGGTAAACTCAGGACTGTTTTGACGCTCCCCCGATCTCTCTGGCAAGCAAAACAGATTTTGGATCGTATTATGCCTAATATTGTTTTTGGTATTGGCGGCTACAGCTCCGGGCCCATGATTCTAGCGGCCTTTTTATTAAGGATACCTCGAGCCATTCTCGAGCCCAATGCCATCCCCGGATTTACAAACAGGATGTTGAGTCATTTTGTAACACGTGTCTTTATTGCCTTTCCCGAAACGGCTTCATTTTTTGGGCATCGCAAAATTCGATTGACCGGAACTCCCGTCCGAAAAAATCTGAATTCTCAACTCCGGAGATCCGTTGACAATTCTCTCAGCAATTCGCCCGGAAATTTCCAAAGACATTTTCATATAGTGGTCCTCGGAGGAAGCCAGGGTGCCCGATCACTCAATGAAGCGATGATAAAAGTTCTTCCGCTTCTCGAACGATCAGAACGTCCCTTTAAGGTGACTCACCAAACGGGTACCAGGGATTATGAGCGCATCAAAGAAGCCTATGAAAGGAGCCTGGTAGAGCACGAGGTACAATCCTTCATAAAGGATATGGCCTCCCTCTATCATCAGGCCGATCTCGTGGTGGGTCGCAGCGGGGCCTCGACGGTTGCTGAATTGATTGAGACACAGACACCATGTGTTTTGGTTCCCTATCCTTTTGCGGCGGATGACCATCAGCGTTACAACGCGCAATCGATTGTGAATGCGGGTGGCGGAGAAATGCTGCTCCGTGGTCATTTGGAAGAAAAATTAGGTGAGAGAATTCTTTATCTGGCCTCTCACGAAGAAGAGCTTAAGAGAATGCGCGAGAATCTTTCAAAGATGAGAAAAATACCGGCGGCTCAAGCGGTGGCGCGGGAATGTTTGGAATTGATGCATGTATCCAACTCTTAAGGACATACATTTTGTAGGTATTGGGGGGATCGGCATGAGCGGTTTGGCTGAAATTCTTCTTACAATGAACTGTCGTGTGACGGGCTCCGATCTCAAGAGATCTCCCATTACGGATCGTCTTCGGCGCAAGGGGGCACGGATTTATTTTGGACATCGTCCTGAAAATATCGGCAAGGCCCAGGTGGTGGTCACATCCTCCGCCGTTTCAAAGAAGAATGCCGAGGTGGATCAAGCGATCAAAAGTGGCATTCCTGTGATTGCCCGTGCCGCTATGCTTGCCGAACTCATGCGTCTCAAATATGGAATTGCCGTGGCGGGGAGTCATGGCAAGACGACGACAACGTCGCTCGTGGCAAGTGTGCTTGAAGCTGGCGGGCTGGATCCCACCATGATTATCGGTGGTCGCGTCAAGAGTCTCAGATCCAATGCCAAATTGGGCAAGGGAGATTTTTTGGTGGCCGAGGCCGATGAATCGGATGGCTCGTTTCTTCATCTCGATCCGACGATCGCGGTCGTTACCAATATAGATCGTGAGCACATGGACCACTATCGCGACTTTGAAGCGCTCCGCGAGACTTTTGAAAAGTTTATTTCCAAAATTCCTTTTTATGGATTGGGTGTTTTTTGTGCCGATCATCCCGAAACAGGGAGGCTCGCCTCACTCTTTACCAAGCGAGGTGTGACCTATGGTCTTCGGGAAAAGGCTGATTATCAAGTCAAGGATGTGCGCCTTAAAGGCTGGGGAAGCGAGTTTGAGGTGAAATACCAAGGCCAGAGTCTGGGCAAGATGAAACTCAATCTACCCGGATTGCATAATGTCTCAAATAGTTTGGCCGCCATTGCCGTCGGTCGCGAATTGGGTGTTTCGATGAAAGATATTCGTCGCGCGCTCTCAAATTTTCGTGGGATCGGTCGCCGTCTTGAGAAGGTTCATGAGGGAACCATCACGATTGTTGATGATTATGGCCATCACCCCGTCGAGATCCAGGCAACCTTAAAGGCGGTCAAGGATATTGCTGGGTCAAAGAAAGTTTGGGTTCTCTTTCAACCTCATCGATTTACACGGACAAAGGATCTCTTTGAGGATTTTGTAAATTCCTTCGATGAGGCGGATGCCCTTGTTGTTTCAGAAATATATGCGGCTGGGGAGGATCCTATCCGAGGTGTCTCCGGGGCCTCATTGGTTGAAGCCATCCAAAAAGGAAATAAGGGTAAGTCGGTTCAGTTTGTGAGTTCCGTCTCTTCCATGGCGGATCTTGTTTTACCACAATTACAGGAAGGTGATTTTGTTCTCACGCTGGGGGCAGGGGACATTTGGAAGGCGGGAAGGGATATTTCCAAGAAATGGAAATAGTGACGAAGACAATGAAAGAAGAACTTAAAAATCTTTGCGGTAGCGTCTACTTCGATGAACCTCTGTCGCGGCTAACGACCATTCGCGTCGGTGGTCCCGCAGATGCCCTCGTCTATCCCAAGACAATCGATGAGCTCGCGACTCTGGCCCAGTTTGCCAATAAAAACCATTTGCCTTTGTTTGTGTTGGGGGCAGGTAGCAATCTTCTCGTCAAAGATAAGGGAATTCGTGGAATCGTTGTAAATCTCTCCCAAGGTTTTAACAAGGTTGGTGTCGAAAATGAAAAAGATGGGGATGTGATCCTTTATGTCGAGGCGGGTGTGGGTATTCCGCGTCTTGTTGATTTTACGGCAGAGGAAGGTCTGACAGGGCTTGAACCCATTTCCGGAATTCCCGGAAATCTGGGAGGTGCCCTGGTGATGAACGCCGGGACCCCCGATGGTGATATTTCAAATGCTGTCATGAGTGCTACTTTTTTGGAGAAGGATGGAAAAATCATGACGTGGGACAAGGAGAGGATAAAATTTTCCTATCGCGAGAGTCATTTCCCCAAAGGGGCTATTATTTTGTCGGCACATTTGCAGCTCACGCGCCTGGCTTCGGAGCTTGTGAAGGGGCGTGTCCAAAAATATAGGGCTCAACGCGTTGAGACACAACCACTCAATGTTCCCAACCTAGGTTCTGTTTTTAAAAATCCTATTCCAAAAAGCTCGAAGGGGTCAGAGAAAAAATTGTTTGCCGGAAAACTTATCGAAGAAGCAGGCCTAAAAGATATTCGTGTGGGAGGGGCGCGTATTTCTCCCAAGCATGGCAATTTTATTGTCAATGAGGGTGGGGCCAAGGCGAAGGATGTCTTGGTACTCATTGGTTTGATTAAAGACAAGGTTCGAGAAAAGTACGGCATTAGTTTAGAAACGGAAGTGAGAATTGTTGGCGATGAATGATTTGAAAACAAAAAAGATCGCTGTCTTGATGGGTGGACTCTCACGCGAGAGAGAAGTTTCTTTGCGGAGCGGGAGGGCCGTCGCCTCGGCTCTACGTTCGCGTGGCTATCAGGTGATCGAGGTCGATGTGGACCGTCATGTGGCTGAAAAATTAGTAAAAGAAAAAATCGAGGTCGCTTTCCTGGCCCTCCATGGCCGTTATGGAGAAGATGGCTCAATCCAAGGTTTGTTGGAGATTTTAGGTGTTCCCTACACCGGTGCCGGTCCCATGGGTTCTTCGGTGAGTCTTGACAAGGGACTCACCAAACAGATTGTCAGTGCGGTAGGTGTAAAAACACCACAGTGGCAGATGATTGAAAAAGACAAGATTGATTCCTTAAAGACGTCGCCTTTCCCATTACCTATTATTGTTAAGCCCAATCGGGAGGGATCGACCATCGGAATGTCGATTGTGCGTCACACCGATGAATTTAAACCCGCCCTTCAAAAGGCTGCGGATTGTGATGAGACGATTTTAATCGAACAATTTATTTCAGGAACAGAAGTAACCGTCGGTATCATCGAAGGTCAGGCCTTGCCTGTTCTGGAAATCGTTCCCAAGGGAGGCTTTTATGACTTTACCTCCAAATATACGAAGGGGATGACTGAATACATTGTCCCGGCACGTATTTCCGAGGGCGTGCGAGAAGAGGTCACAAAGGCAACGGAAAAAGTTTTTTCTCTTCTCAAGCTTTCGGGTTTTGCGCGGGCGGATTATATCATTGATGCACAAGGACAGTCTTATTTTTTGGAAATAAACACGATACCGGGAATGACCGAAACAAGTTTGGTGCCAAAAGCCGCCGTAGCGGCAGGGATATCTTTTGAAGATCTTTGCGAGCGTGTACTCAAGAAGGCTTCTTTGAAGGTTTACGGTTAATGAACTTTTTAGGAGAGACTATGACATTCAAGAAGTGGATTCTGGTTGTGGGAGGACTCGTTGGCAGTATTGCCCTGGGAGTCTGTCTTACGTTTTTTCCTCCTTCCTTTTTGAGAGTCAAGGAGGTTGTCCTCTTGAATCAGCCCAAGCACGTATCTGAGTTCGATTTGATCCGTCTCTCAGGGATCACGAAGGAAGCCCCTCTTCTTACTCTTCAGCTTTCAAAAGTACGAAAACAAATTCTTCGTTTTCCGTGGATTCGGGAAGTAGAGCTTTCAAAGCGTTTTCCGGGTCGATTGTTGATTGAGGTGCAAGAGCAGGTCCCTGTGGCCCTTCTGGAACTTGAATCCTTGTATTTTGTGAATGCTCAGGGGATTATTTTCAAAAAACTTGAAACGGGTGATCCCAAAGATCTACCCATACTCACGGGCTTAAAACCCGAGGATCTCAAGACCCAGCTTGCCCCTCTTATCTCTCTCCTTCAACGCTTTGATCGGTCGGAATCCATCAAAACCTTGGGGATTTCAGAAATTCATCAGAGTGAACACGGAGATATTTCCCTTTTTACAAAAGAGCCCTGCTTCCGTGTCGAGTTAGGAGATGTCGAATGGCTGGACCGCCTCGATCGTCTGGCCATTGCCTGGAAGACGATTCAAGCAACAGCCACCCATATTAGAGTCGTCGATATGAGTTTTGAAAAAAGAATCATTGTTAAACAGGATAATTCACAGACAAGATTTGAAAAAATTAAACAGGAGGTCATCAAAGATGGCTAAGAGAGATAACATCGTTGTCGGCTTGGATATTGGCACGACGAAGATATGTGCGATTGTAGGGGAGATTGTAGAGGATGGCGTTGATATCATCGGGATTGGGACGGCTCCTTCTCGAGGCCTCCGGAAGGGTGTGGTTATTAATATCGAAAGCACCGTCGAATCGATCCGCAAGGCGGTTGAAGAAGCAGAGGTGATCAGCGGAGTTCAGATCCATTCTGTTTATACGGGGATCGCCGGTGGCCACATTCGCGGGATCAACAGTCACGGAATCTGCGCCCTCAAAGACAGGGAGGTCCGGCCCATTGATGTGGAGAAGGCCATTGATGCCGCTCAGGCCGTGGCGATTCCTCTGGATCGGGAAGTGATTCATGTCATTCCCCAGGAATTTGTGGTCGATGAACAGGATGGCATCAAGGACCCGATTGGCATGTCGGGTGTGCGACTTGAGGCCAAGGTGCACATTGTGACGGCGGCCGTGACCTCGGCGCAAAATATTGTCAAATGCTGCAACCGCGCGGGTCTCAATGTGAATGATATCATTTTGGAGCAACTCGCGGCAGCCGAGGCAACGCTGACGCAGGAGGAAAAAGATTTGGGTGTTGCGATCATTGACATGGGGGGTGGGACAACAGACCTGGCTGTCTTCTCAGAAGGAAGCCTGGTGCATACCTCGGTGCTTTCGATCGGGGGTAATCATATTACAAATGACATCGCTGTTGGTCTCCGGACTCCGGTGATTGAGGCCGAAAAAATCAAAGTCCGACATGGTTGCACCCTTTCTTCGATGGTGGGGCGTGAGGAGAGAATCGATGTACCCTCTGTCGGTGGCGGATCCGATCGTGTCTTTTCACGACAAATTCTCTCGGAGATTATTGAGCCACGGGTTGAAGAGATCTTTACCCTGATTAAACAAGAAATTGCCAAATCAGGTTACGAAGACATGCTGGCGTCCGGTGTTGTTTTGACAGGTGGGAGTACGGCCCTTGAGGGTATGCCCGAGCTTTCGGAGCAGATCTTCAATTTGCCCGTTAGACGAGGGATTCCCAAGGGTATCGGTGGCTTGGTGGATGTTGTCAAAAATCCGCTTCATGCCACAGGGGTTGGGCTTGTCTTGTATGGCAGTCGTCATCAGGGGGCAAGGCTTCTCAAGAATCGGGATGATAATGTTTATCATCGTGTCAAAGATCGCATGAAAGAATGGATTGAGGAAATTTTTTAACGGAGGTTCAAACCAAAGGGGGAGCATGATGTTTGAATTGATCGAGGAGCCTGTTGTTCATGGAGCGAGAATCAAAGTGATCGGGGCCGGAGGTGCTGGAGGAAACGCGATCAATACAATGCTGGAGCAGTGGGCTATATCGGATCATGCGGGTCGTTTGGGAGGCGTCGATTTTATTGCCGCCAACACCGACAAACAGGCCCTCAAAGGAAACCGAGCCCCGCTTCGTCTTCAGCTTGGCCAAGAATTAACTCGAGGACTCGGTGCAGGTGCTGATCCGGAAATAGGGCGCAAGGCGGCCATTGAAAGTGAGGCGGAGATCACCAAACTCCTTGAAGGCGCCGATATGATTTTTATCACGGCAGGTATGGGAGGTGGAACAGGGACAGGTGCAGCTCCTGTGATCGCCAGGATTGCCCATGACTTGGGAGCCTTGACCATCGGTGTCGTCACCAGGCCCTTTAATTTTGAGGGGAAGAGACGTGATCGATTTGCCCTGCAAGGATTGGAACAGTTGCAGGAATCCGTCGACAGTTTAATTACCATTCCTAATGAGAGACTTCTCGTTGTCGCTGGTAAGGATATGTCGATGGTCCAGGCCTTTAAGATGGCCGATGAAGTTTTGTTACATGCCGTACGGGGGATCTCAGATCTCATTTTGGTGGAGGGTCTTATTAATCTGGATTTTGCCGATATCCGCTCCGTGATGGGAGAGATGGGAATGACCCTGATGGGAAGTGGTGTGGCCTCCGGAGAACATCGCTCGATCGAGGCGGCGACACGGGCCATTTCTTCGCCGCTTCTGGAAAATGTGTCTATTCGTGGGGCGACGGGAATTCTTCTCAATGTTACGGGAGGTAAGGATCTCACTCTTTATGAGGTCAATGAAGCGGCTAAACTTGTTCAGGAGGAGGCCCATGAAGATGCCAATATCATCTTTGGATCGGTGATCGATCCAAAGCTCCAAAAAGAGGTGAGGGTCACCGTCATTGCGACAGGCTTTGCGAAGGCGGCGAAAAAGCCCATTGAATTTAGCGCTTATCAGAGACAATCGCCTGTTGCCAGTGAACCAGTTGTTCCTTCTTTTCAGGCAAGAGCCATTTCCAATGGAGCGATGGACATTGTCCAAGGGGCCCCAGTCAGGCAAAAAATACCTGTTCATTCTGATTTAAAGAGATTAATGGGAGATATCAAATCGCAGGCCTACGCTGGCGATGAAGCCGAGCAGGACGAATACGACATTCCGACTTTTTTGAGAAAACATGCAGATTGATTTTAATGAAGCGGATGCGTTACTATTCAACGAGGGGCTAACTTAAATCATGATCATGGTCATGCGCAACAACCCAAGAATACGCAGTGTCCGTTCGTGGGGTCTTTTCCTCACATTCTTTCTCTTTTCGGCTTGTGCTTCTTTGCCGGTGAGACAAGGGGAGGGGCCTATCCCACAGGATCACTTGGCCGAAATTTCCAGGCCCGATATTCCTCTGGTTATGAATAATCGTGTTCAGGACTGGATTGATTATTTCCAGGGCCGCGGCCGATCGCACTTTGAGCGTTATTTGAGTCGCTCCGGCAAATACATTCCGATGATGCGGAAGATACTTCATGAACACAGTATGCCCGAGGATCTTGTTTATCTTTCTATGATCGAGAGTGGTTTTAACCCTCATGCCTATTCCCGCGCTCGAGCCACAGGGGCCTGGCAATTCATCTATCAAACCGGGATGCGTTACGGTCTTAAGGTAGATACCTGGGTGGATGAAAGACGTGATCCGGAAAAATCGACAGTTGCCGCTGCAAAATATCTTAAGGACCTATACGATCGCTACAACAACTGGTATCTGGCTGCGGCAAGTTACAATGCTGGGGAAGGCAAGATCGACCGGGCCATTCGCAAGTATGATACTGAGGATTTTTGGGAATTGACCCATGGGAGGTACCTCAAGGCCGAGACAAAGAATTATGTCCCTAAGCTGATTGCGGCTGCCTTAATTGCCAAAGATCCTGCCAAGTATGGTTTTAAAGAAGTTTCTTACGAAGAACCTGTGTCCTTTGATGAGGTGATTGTTGATGGCCCTATTGATCTTCGTGTTGTGGCTCGTTGCGCCGGATCGACTTATGAAGAAATCAAGGCCTTGAACCCCGAACTTATCCACTGGATTACGCCACCCCACCAAGAAGAGTATCGTCTTCATATCCCCAAAGGTGAGGCAGAAAAGTTCCAGTCGAGTTATACGGAATTAGATGAAAAACAAAGGATGGGCGATGAGGAGATTACCGTTGCCAAACCTCAGGCGCTCTCTCGTTTAGCCAGAAAACATGGCGTACCCGCAACGCTCTTTGCCGTTGCCAACGGAATTCCTGAAAACACGGTTGTCAAGGCAGGACAAACACTGACGGTTCCCTTGAATCCACCTGAGGGTGAAGAATTTTATATCAGAGGCCAGGGTCGTGCTCGCGGACATCATTATGCTACCTGTCGTGCTCGATCGGGGGATCAGATTGGTCGTGTAAGCCGTCGTACGGGTGTCAGTGTTGCAACTCTTAAAAAGAATAATCCCAATATTGATTGGTCTCACCTGAAAAGAGGGCAAACCATTCGTCTCTATGCCTCCGAGTCCTTTGGTGAACCCACCCATAAAAGGCGAAAGGTCAGTGAAAAACCTAACCGATCTTCTGCCGCTCATTCCGACCCGGCCCACCCACAACGGACTTATGTGACTCACCGAATCAGGACGGGAGACACGCTGGCCGTGATTGCAAAAAAATACAACGTATCAACGGCGAAGCTCAAAGAGGTCAACGGGATTTCCAGTTCCAGAAAACTAAGACCAGGTCAGAGGATAAGGATTCCCCTGCCGCAGTTCACGGAAAACAATTCGCACATATAAAGGAATAACCCAGGAGTTGTTTGATTCGTTTAAACACCTCTCAAAATGGCCTCCACGACGGAGGGATCTGCCAGTGTTGAGATATCTCCAACCTCGTCGCTGTGTCCTTCGGCGATTTTTCTCAAAATCCGCCGCATGATTTTTCCGGATCGTGTTTTGGGCAGGGCGGGTGTGAATTGTATCTTGTCCGGAGTGGCGATGGGGCCGATTTCTTTTCGGATATGGTCGGATAATTCTTTTTTTAATTCTTGAGAGGCTGCGATTCCATTCTTTAGGGTGACATAGGCGTAGATACCCTGCCCCTTGATCTCATGGGGAAACCCGACTACGGCGGCTTCAGCCACACCCGGATGAGAGACGAGGGAACTCTCCACTTCGGCCGTACCGATGCGATGTCCTGATATCTTGAGGATATCATCGATGCGACCCATGAGCCAATAGTGGCCGTCACCATCTTTACGGGCGCTATCTCCCGTAAAATAATAACCTGGGAAACGACTAAAATAAGTTTCTTTCACTCGTTCGTGATGTCCATAAACAGTACGCAAAATACCAGGCCAAGGTCGCTTGATGACGAGATAGCCTCCTTCGTTGGTGCTGCATTCCGTCCCGTCTTCTCGAAGGATCGCGGGCTCGACACCGAAGAAGGGCAGAGATGCCGAGCCGGGTTTTGTGGGCATGGCCCCCGGCAGAGGAGAGATCAAAATGCCTCCGGTCTCTGTTTGCCACCAGGTATCGACGATGGGGCATCGATCTTGCCCGATATTTTTGTGATACCAAATCCAGGCCTCGGGGTTGATGGGTTCTCCGACCGATCCTAAAATTTTCAGGGAAGAGAGATTATGTTTTTTTGGCCAATCTTCTCCTTCGCGCATGAGGGCTCGAATAGCCGTGGGTGCGGTATAAAAAATATTCACTTTATATTTTTCAATGATTTCCCAAAAACGATCCGGTGCCGGATAGGTGGGGATTCCTTCGAAGAGAAGTGTGGTGGCCCCTTCGCAGAGAGGGCCGTAGACAATGTAACTATGACCCGTGACCCATCCTATATCGGCCGTGCACCAATAAAGCGGAGGAAAATCTGAGTGATAGTCAAAAATATATTTGAAGGTTTGGGTCGTATAAACCATATAACCGGCTGTTGTATGGAGGACTCCCTTGGGTTTTCCGGTGGAGCCTGAGGTATAAAGGATAAAAAGAGGATCTTCGGCGTCCAGAGGCACAGCTTCACAGGGGATGGGGATATCCTTGAGGGCTTCATGCCACCACTGATCTCTTCCCGGTGTCATCGATATCGGATCCCCCGTGCGTGTTACCACGATACATTGAGTGACGGCATGGCCTTCTTTGGCACTGAGCCCCATGGCCACATCGGCGGCCTCTTTTAATAGAATTTTCTTTCCCCCCCGAAATCCCCCATCACAGGTAATGAGGATATGACTCTTGGCGTCCTGAATCCGATCCTTGAGGGCCTCGGCAGAAAATCCGGCAAAGACGACGGAGTGAATGGCTCCGATACGGGCACAGGCGAGCATGGCAATGGGAAGTTCGGGAATCATTGGCATGTAGAGGGTGATTCGATCGCCTTTTTGCACCCCTATTTTTTTGAGCAAGTTGGCAAATTGAGACACCCTTTGATGGAGCTCAAAATAGGTGATTTTTTTTTCTTCCCCTGGCTCATTGCCAACCCACAAAAAGGCTGTTTGGTCTTTTCGATGGGGAAGATGACGATCGAGGGCGTTGTAAGAAATATTGGTCTTTCCGCCCTCAAACCAACGAATCTTGATGTGATCCTTCCAATCATAGGACAGGACCTTCTGCCATTTTTGAAACCAGAAAAAGGAAGAGGCCGTTTCCCCCCAAAATTTTTCCGGATTTTTTAAAGATTCTTCATAGAGCTTGCGGTAAGTCTCCAGATCTTGTATCCAAGCATGCTTTCGGAGTTCGGGGGGTGGATCAAAAACACGTTCCTCATGACTCATGGATTCAATGCTGGTAGGAATTTCTTTGGCGGTTGGTTTGGTCGTTTTGATCGTTTTGATTATTTTGATCATGGGGTGCCTCACACGTTTTATGAAAAAAACATTACTCCTTCTTTCTTTTTTGGCCTTCGTCCTTTCTCTTAACTCACCTTCGGAGGCTGTTTACAAGGTAAAACCAAAACCCGTTTTTCACAGTGCCCAAGAGGGGCATCTCTACGGCCTTGCCCATGGAGAGATTTACACGGATGGAGGTTATGTCAAGGAAGGGGTTTGGGGAACCATGGAAGGGGTGATCAATGCGCCTTCGGAATCAGTTTGGAAACTTTTCTTAAGGACCAATGATTGGAAATATTATCGACTTCCCAACCTGACGGATAGTCGTGCCGTCACGGAAGACATTGTGCGGGAAGTGGGCACCAATCAAAAAGCGAAGGCATTTTACGAAGTTTTGGGGGATCAGGTTATTAACCCCGTCAGGCATCGCAACCCGACAGGGATTTGGTCCAGCTATACATTTCAATATTATGATCTGCCGTGGCCCTTGGCAGACAAGTGGATGGTGGTGAAGAATAAAAATGATGAAAGAGAGGGGCCTCAGGGGGTCTACAAAATTGAATGGTATTGTGTGGCTGGAAATGTAAAAACAATGTCGGGCTCGATGATATTAGAACCTTTTGTGGAAAATAAGGACATGACACGGATGGAGTACCATGTCCTTTCAAATCCGGGCTCGAAGGTCCCCCGGTTTTTGATTAAATGGGGAGTGAGATCGACAATGCCCGCGGCCATTCGTGCTATTCGAAGGGTTGCTGACGAGGTTTATGGACATTCACCACCTTTGTTGAAGGCTCAGTAACCAAGTGCCGGAGATATTCAAGCGCCGCCTTTTTTTGTAAATCTTCGGTGGGTTGTGTTTCGCTGGAGGAAGCTTCTGTTGTTTCCAGCGGGTTTGCCTCAAAGACCTTTTTTTCTTTCTTTTCCTTCTCTGATTTTAAATGTCCTTTAAGATCTTTTTCCCGCAGGAAGCGGTCATGGGTCTTGGCCGATGTCATGTTCTTCTGGCTATAGACGACAACATCCGGGGTGATTCCCTCAGCCTGAATAGAACGACCCTTGGGGGTGAAGTATTTGGCGATAGTCAGTTTGAGGGCCGATCCGTCTCCTAATTCAAAAATGGTTTGTACGGATCCCTTGCCAAATGTCTGAGTTCCCAAAATGGTTGCACGTTTGTGATCTTGGAGGGCCCCCGCAACAATTTCCGCAGCAGATGCAGTCCCCCCATTGACAATAATGACGACTGGATAGACTGGTTGGGGGTTCTTTTTGGTAGCAATTCTCTTGTCAATCTCCTGGATGCGACTCGCCGTTGTCACAATCGTACCGGAATCCAAAAAGAGATCCGAGACATTGACAGCCTCATCGAGAAGTCCTCCAGGATTATTTCGAAGATCCAGAATCAGGCCTTTAAGACCATTTTTTGATTTTTTATTGAGTTCCCCCAGGGCCTTTTCGAGTTCTTCGGATGTTTTTTCCTGAAAGGTGCTGATACGAACATACCCAAACTCATCATCGAGTATTTCTGATCGTACACTCTTGATCTTGATGATATCGCGGACGAGTGTCACCTCAAAGGGTTCCTTGGACCCTTCATGAAGAAGCTGTAGACTTACATGTGAGCCTCGACTTCCTCTCATCTTTCGGACCGATTCGGCAAGACCCAGCTCCTTGGTAGAGACCCCATCTATTTTTAAAATCCGATCGCCTTCGTGAATTCCTGCCTTTTGGGCGGGTGTGCCCTCCATGGGGGTAACGACGGTGAGGTTGTTATTTTTGACGGTCACTTCCAGGCCAACGCCTCCAAAGCGTCCTTCGGTATCAACCTTGAGCTCTTTATAGACATCCGGAGGCATAAAAACGGAATGGGGATCCAGAGTCGATAACATCCCTCGTATGGCCCCATAGACGACTTCTTTATCTTGAACAGTCTCAACATAGTCTTCTTTGACGAGGTGAAGAATTTTTGTGAAGAGATCGAGACCTTTGTAGAGTTCGGTTGTCGGCTTCTGGCCTTCTTCAGATTTCGGAGACTTTTGTTTTTCGGACCACGCCGGGGAGGGGGAGAGCCCCATGAGGCATCCCAAGACAACAAAAAATAGCCATTTCTTTTTCAATGATTTCCTCCTTATAAAAGATCGACTTCTACATTGCTTTTAGTCATTGGCGAGGGGTGTATTCAATAAGATTCTTAAAAAAGAGTACAAGGCTGTTCCTTTCTTGCAATTCCTTTCAGATATCATTAAGGAGTCAAAAACTATGAGCCCCTCGCTTGAAGAATTAGCACGACTGGTGCGTTATTATATTTTGACCTCGACTTCCGAGGCCGGCTCGGGACATCCGACATCTTCAATGTCGGCAGCAGACCTCATGACAGCCCTCTTTTTTAAATATTTGCGCTTTGATTGCGAAAAGCCATCTCATCCGAATAATGACAGGGTTATTTTTTCCAAGGGGCATGCAGCCCCTCTCATGTATGCCCTCTACGCCGCCGCCCGTGCGATTCCCCCCGAAGAACTGAAAACCCTTCGCAAGATGGGAAGCCGTCTTCAGGGGCATCCGACACCCCATTTCCCCTACGCCGAAGCGGCGACTGGGAGTCTGGGTCAGGGGCTCTCGATCGGTGTCGGGATGGCGCTCAACGCCAAATATTTGGATAAACTTCCTTACCGTACCTTTGTTCTTTTGGGTGATGGAGAGATGGCCGAAGGTTCGGTCTGGGAGGCGATTCAATTAGCCGGTCATCACCAGTTAAATAATCTTGTCGGAATTCTTGACGTCAATCGTCTGGGTCAGAGTCAGGAAACCATGCTGGGTCATGATATCGAGGCCTATGTTTGGCGGATTGCCTCCTTTGGTTGGCAGGTGGTGTCGGTGGATGGGCATTCGATGGAAGATATTGTCCGAGCCTTTGATACCCTTTTGGACGGTGATGCCCGGCCCAAGATGATTGTGGCCAAGACCTTAAAAGGTCAGGGGGTCTCTTTTTTGGCCGATCAACCGAACTGGCATGGCAAGGCCCTTTCTCCTTCGGATCTGGAAAAGGCCTTGAGAGAATTAGGACCCGTCAATACCTCCCTCAAGGGCGTTATTCAAAAACCGGAAAATCAGATTCCAGTGAGCCGTCCCCCTGTCGATGCCCCTCCACCAGCCTATAAGAAGGGAGAACTAGTGGCTACCCGCAAGGCCTATGGAAATGCCTTGGTACGTCTTGCCGGCAAATATCCCCAATTAGTCGCTGTTGATGGAGATACCAAGAATTCGACTTTTGCCGAGATCCTGGCCCAAAAGTATCCGGATCGTTATTTCGAAATCTTTATTGCCGAACAAAACATGATGGGGGTTGCCGTCGGGCTTGCCCAGAGAGGGAAGATCCCCTTCGCCTCGACCTTTGCGGCCTTTTTGACGCGTGCCTATGATCAGATACGCATGGCCGCTGTCTCACAAGCTTCTATCAAATGTGTCGGCTCCCACGTCGGCGTCTCGATTGGTGAAGATGGTCCTTCTCAGATGGGGCTAGAAGATATTTCCATGTTCCGGACGATTCATGGGAGTACGGTTTTGTATCCGAGCGATGCCGTCTCTTCTGAATATTTGACAGAAGAAGCCATCAAAACGCCGGGCATTGTCTATCTTCGTACGAGCCGTCCGGCGACGCCCATCCTTTATGACATCGGCGAAAAATTCCCGATTGGGGGTTCCAAGACTCTTCATGCTTCCTCAAAGGATTTGGTCACCGTTATCGCGGGGGGAGTCACTCTCCATGAAACCCTCAAGGCCTACGACATTCTTCAACGAGAGGGAATTGTCATCCGTGTGATTGATCTCTATTCGATCAAACCTATTGATACAGCGACTCTCACCAAGGCTGCGCAGGAGACAAAGGCCTTGATCGTTGTCGAAGATCATTGGTGGGAGGGCGGGATGGGTGACGCGGTTCTCAATGTTTTTGCCGAGCGTCATCCGGTTCCCGTCATTAAAATGGCCGTTCGTGACTTGCCTGGTTCCGGAAAACCCGAAGAACTTGTTGAGGCCGCGGGGATTTCAGCCAAGAGTATTGTGGCTGAAGTCAAAAACAGGATCAAACTTCAAGAGTGACGTGTTGAATATCGGGAATAAGCTCCTTCAAAAAAATTTCACCCACACGCCGGAAACGTTCTGGAGAGTCTGTCACAAAAAATTGTCTCCGGGGCGCTTGATTTTTTGAGATTTTGGGATGCACCAGATCCTTCCTGGTGAGTAATTCCAAAACGGCCCTGGCTGTTTCTTCGGCCGAGTCAATCAATCTGATCTTTTCGCCGATTACCTTTTGGAGAGTCTGTTTGAGAAGGGGATAATGCGTGCATCCTAAAATCAGGCAATCGATATCTTCTGCAAGGATTTTTTTTAGGTACTGATCCGCGATTTTTTCTGGAACCTCACCCTCGAGCCAGCCTTCTTCCACCAGCGGGACAAAAAGCGGACAGGAGGCGCTGATCACAAAGGCCTGGGGTTTTTGAGACAAAATCGTTTGTGTATAAGCCTCGCTTTTCATTGTCCCCTCGGTGCCGATGACACCGATACGAAACTTGTGACTGGCCGACAGGGCCCCACGAGCCCCAGGCTCAATAACACCCAGGATCGGAATTTTATATTCGGTTTGCAAGGTTTTGAGGGCAAAGGCCGAGGCCGTATTGCAGGCCACCACGACCATCTTCACTTTTTGTTTCAGAAGAAAACGGACATTTTGCAGGGCGTATCGGGTGACGGTTTCGGGAGATTTGTTGCCATAAGGAACGCGAGCCGTGTCCCCCAAATAAATAAGATCTTCATGGGGAAGAATTTTTGCGAGCTCTCTAAAAACAGTCAGGCCCCCAATGCCGGAATCAAATACACCAACAGGATTACTTTTGGAAGAATCGATCGAGCTGGCGGTTAGAGGGTCCTGCACTTAACTAGGAGTGGCTCTTGCCATTGCTACTGCGTCGGGATGGAGACTTTTTTTTACTCTTGATCAGGATACGGCGACCCAGTGTGTCGATCTTCCGCTCCAACTGCTCCACCCTCTTTTCGTAAGAGGAGATCTGATGTTTTGAGGGAATACTCATGGCCTTGAGGGCATCTTGGACATTTCTGCGAATAGAACGGGAGATCTCGTCTTTTGTTTGAATGACCCTGGCGATGGTTTCGGCAAAACGCCGATTGTTGATAAGCTCGTTTAAGGTGGCCGATTTGAGTATTTGCCCTACGATATCTCTTTTAAGCCTCTCGCCTCGGGCAAGCGCATCTTCAATCACTTCTTTTAGCATACCAAAGCCTCCAACGGGGTACGTTTCACGTGCTGGTCCACTATTTTTGAACCCCAGATAAATAAATGAAAATTGGTACGGTGTCAACTGGGTTCTCTTTTAAAGAAAATAATGTTATTTTCCAAAGTATGATCGTTGGAATCCCCAAAGAGGTTAAAATCTATGAAAACCGGGTGGGAATGGCGCCTCAGGCTGTGGGAGAGCTGGTACGGGCGGGCCTGGAGGTTGTTGTGGAGCACGATGCCGGGTTGGGGTCGGGGTATTCCGATCGAGATTATCGCCAAAATGGCGCAAAAATTGTTAATTCTAAAAAAGAAGTCTATCGAAGGGCCGATCTAATCTTAAAGGTTAAAGAACCGCAAGCTTCCGAATATTCCCTTCTGAGGCCGGGGTTGATCCTTTTCGCCTTTCTGCATTTAGCCGCCGCACCCCACCTTCTTCGAGTCCTCTTGAAGAAAAAAGTGACGGCGATCGCCTTCGAGACTGTGGAAGGGCCCCATCATCACCTGCCGCTCTTGGCTCCCATGAGTGAGATCGCCGGCTCACTGGCGGCTCTTATTGGTGCCCGCTATCTTCAAAAGGGTTTGGGAAAGGAGCTCGGGGGGAAGGGTGTTTTGCTCAACGCGATTGGTGGTGGCCGGCCGGGTCGTGTTACGGTGATCGGGGCCGGTCGTGTCGGATCCAATGCGATACGTCTAGCCCATGGATTGGGCGCCCTTGTGACCGTCTATGATATTGATCAAGAGAAGTTGATGCGACTTCGCTCTCTTTATCCCGAGCGACTTGAGGGATCGTCCGATTTGACGGCCCTTCCCTCTTTATTGACGGCGACGGATCTCTTGATTGGTGCTGTTCTTATTCCTGGGAAAAGGGCTCCTCATCTCATCACCCGCAAAATGATTCAGGGTATGGAGCCGGGTTCGGTTGTGGTGGATGTGGCGGTTGATCAAGGAGGATGCGTTGAGACGATCCACCCAACCACACTCAAGACCCCTGTTTATAAAAAATATAATGTCCTTCATTATGGAGTTACCAATATCCCTTCACTGGTTCCACGGACGGCAACGGAGGCGTTGACCCAAGTGATCCTGCCTTATGTTCTTAAGATGGGCACGTTGGGGATAGACAAAGCCCTGGCATCAGACACCGGTTTGATGAAGGGTTTGAACACGCGTTCGGGGCAAATCACTTATCCCGGTCTTTTGTTCCATTCATAAAGAAGGTGCAGGCCTGTGAGGGTTAGATCAGGTTTGATCTGGCCTTTTTGTAAAAGAGACGGGGGGAGCATTAAAGGGACAAGAGGGGCAAGGCCGCCTGTCACAACGAGGGTGAGGGGAGAACCATAATCCTCACTTATCTTTTCAATGAGTCCTTTCACAAGGCCTGCATAACCAAAAAAAATTCCAGATTGTATGGCCCCTTGAGTGTCACGACCTATGGCAGAGCGAGGCCGGCCAATTTTGACCGCAGGAAGCCGGGCGCATTTTTCAGCGAGGGCACTGGCCATTGTTTTTATCCCCGGCGTGATGGCACCCCCTAAAAATTCTCCTTGAGAAGTGACGACGTCGCATGTGGTTGCTGTCCCCAGATCGATAATTAATAAATCTTTTTTCAAGCGAGAATAGGCCGCGACGGCATTGACGAGGCGATCGGCGCCAATGGATTTTGGGTTTTTCACTTTGAGTTTGATGGGCATTTTGAGGTGTGCGGCGACAAACAGGGGGTGAGTCTGGCCGAGCTTTTTGCCGACATTTTTCAAAAACGGTTTTAGGGAGGGCACAACGCTCGAGATAATGATGCCGTCGATTTTGCCCCGATGTTTTTTAACCCACCGTGTGAGGGCCTCCGGGCGTGAAGGGATGCGCCATTTCTTTTTGAGTTTCTTCCCTTCAAAAAGTCCCAAGACGGTATTTGAATTTCCAACATCGATCGCCAGGAGTTGCTGGGGCATAAGGATTAGTTAATCTGTCTTGGTTCCCAAACTCAAGGTGTTTGATAAAGTGATTTTTCGGGAATGATAGCCTTGACCATGGCGGTTAACTTCGAATTGATCCTTCGAAAATGGGAGAGGATCTCCAAATGAATCGAGCTCGTCTCAATGCTTTCTTTGAGACCCTTGTGGAGTCTTTGGAGATGGGCCTCTCGATATTGATCCTCGATGACGGCCAATTGCTTTTCATGACGTGTAGCCTTCCGGGCCATCGCTTCATCTTCGTGGGTCAGTAACGAAATCATCAATTCAAAATTTTCCTGAACCTTGGCATGGACGTCTTTTAATTCGTTCCATCCTTCTTCCGAAAAATGGCGACCTTTATGATACATTCTCTCTGCGAGCTCAAGGATGCTCTTGCTCGTAATGTCGCAGACCTCCTCGAGATCCGTGGTGATGGCAACAAGATTCAACTGCATTCGTGCTTGTTCGGGCGTGAGGCTCTCTTGTGAAATTTTTGCGAGGTAGAGTTTAATTTCCCGGTCCAGGATGTCCACTTTATCGTCCTGTTCCTCGATCTCTTCGATCAGGTGGTTTTGTTTTTCAAAGACGACGATAATATTCCTGAACATCGTGTAGGCGATCTCGGCCATACGCAGAAGCTCTCTCTTGGCGTTGGCAAAGGCGAGCGCCGGTGTTTCGAGAGATTTGGGATCGAGATAGCGTGGCCCAAAAATTTTATTTTCATCGATCAAGGGTTCCGGAAATATTTTGTCAATCATCCAGGCGCCTTGGGAGATGAAGGGAAGGAAGAGGCACGAGAGGGCCAGATTGAATATCAGGTGGGTGAGGGCGATTTGAGAGGCCACATTCATTTGCAGACCCGGAAAATAAGAGCTCAAGATGGTGATTAGTGAGGCGTAAGGTTTTAGAAGAAACATGACAACGACAGCGCCGGTTAATTTGAAAAAGAGATGCGCGATGGCCACACGCTTGGCGCAGGGACCACCTCCAATACTATTTACAAAAGATCCTGTACATGTACCGACATTGGCCCCGATGACAATGGGGATGGCTTCTGTCAGATTCAGCAGACCCGAAAAGGCGAGGGCGATCGTCAACCCGAGTGTTGTAGCACTATTTTGAACAAGTCCTGTAAAAATCGCCCCTAAAAAGAAGGCATAAGCCGGGTTGTCCCCCAGGACTAAAAAGATTTGTGTCAAAAGAGGGTTCCCCTTGAGGGGAGAGGTGGTGTGAATCATGAGTTGCATGCCAAAGAAGACAAAACCAAACCCTAAAAGAACCATGCTGAAATGGCGTGTTTTTTTCTTCTGGGAGGCGATGTCCAGAAACACGCCAGCGACCAGCATGAGGAGGGCATAATCGGCAATCTTCTTGACCGAAAGGAGGGCGACGACGAGGGTGGTCCCGATGTCGGCCCCCAAAATAACCCCCATCGCCTGTGTCAGGGTAATAGCCCCTGTTGCCGCGAAACCCACCAACATCACGGTCGTGGCCGTTGAACTTTGGAGAATCAAGGTCGTGAGGATCCCGGTGACGAGGGCGACGAATCGATTGTCAGTGAATGAGGCGACCAAAGAACGAAGTCGATCACCGGCCAGGAGTTGAATACCAATGCGGGATTGGCGGATGCCATACATAAAAATGGCCATCGCCCCTAGGAAGGCAACCGCTGAAAAAGACTCCATTTTTTGACTTTACCATAGTTTTAAAGGATTCGTCGTCGATTTTTTTAAGCAACTCCCCTGTGTACAAATACCGATAATACAATTATAATTATCAAAATGATTAAATATTTATAATTATAGAATTATTCTATGGTTTATTTGAATAGTTATACTAGATTTAATGGATTAGAACTTCTTTTCCCCCGACCCGACTTGGATAGTCTCTCTCCTTCTCGGATACGAGAAGGTGTCGCGGCATCTCGGGCCGTGGCGGAAAGAGAGGGCTTGATCCAACGTCTTCCCGAAGCCCCATCACCGGCTATCCATCCTCTTTTTCGATCGGGGAGGAACCCTGATGCGATCCCTTCTGCGTCTGCCCCGCATTTTTTCGAAAGGCATCCTCTGAGCTCGCTCCAACCGGCGACTCCTCTTTCACGATCCCAGTTATCCGAAGTCTACCGTCAGTACTTGATTCTCAAGCGACATGAAGAGCAGACGCATGGGAGATCTCCACTGACCACGCAGGCCTTTCGCTTTTTGCTGGAAGCTACCTCGCAGGCGGAAGATTTTCTGGGACATCATACGGCGGCGGAAGACAATCGTGCGGATTATCGTTTGCTCACGGAAATTTCGCAGGAACTTCTTCATTCGATAGCCAGTCAAAGGGTGGAATTACAAACGGCGGTTTCCTCAACACAAGCGCGACATCGACTGAGAGAGTTGGATTGGGATCAGGATCGTTGTCTTCGGATGCTGGACACAGGCCTTCAGGGATCGGTGCAGGCGCTTCGTGCGATGAGGGCGTCTCCTCAAATAATGGCCCAGCAACTTCCGGCCTTGATTCGTGTGGCCTATCAATATCATCGAAACACGGCACTGGGGGAGGCTATCATTCCTGCGACGCGTGAACAAATCCTGGTGTTACGACAAGGCGGAGGTGATCTTCGCACCAATTTGCAAAATCACCATTTGGCCTATCAACTGATCCGTGGCAGCCGACTTATTTATCCCGATCTTCCAACCTATGAAAGGGATCTCCAGGACAGCCTCCTGGATCTTGAGCGAGATATCCATCGTATTCAAACGGTTATCCGCAATCCTGGGGCGCAGGCGGCACAACAATTGGGAATGCCTTCCTTAGGCGAGGCGGAACGTCTTCAGCTCTCACACGAGTTAGCTATTTTTCAAAGAGAGTTAGGACAGGAACTTTCTACTTCATTGATGGGGCTCTCTCAAAGTTCTCAATCCATCATTCATAGCCATCTTTCTTCCTTGGGCAATCCTCCGGGTGTCCCTGATGAAAGATTTTTGAGACTTGAGGGTGAGGTTTGGAGAAGTTATGGGCGAAGCCCCCTTCGTCCAGGGATACAACTCACGATGGCTTCTCTGCAGTCTCTCCTGAATAGTACCTATGAGCAAAGACTTGCCGATACAGGCGGCGATGAAAGAATCGTACTGACACGAGAAAGAGAAGAAACTCAGTCGTATCTCACACAGATGCAGGGTTTTTTAAGTCGTGGCGAGGCTGTTACAACACAAGAGGCCTTGAATCGACTGGGGGAAGAATCCTCTGAACGTTTGATTTCACGACTCGGACAGGCCTTTGCCCATCGAACGATGACAGGCGAATCGAGTGGTAATGGGGCTCTCGTCATGCGGGTGATTGAGGCCGAGGAAATTCAGGAGATTGCCAACCGTGAAAATACTTATATTCACCTGGCCCGTCGGATGGCCACGGAAGGTTCTCACCATCGTGCCGATGGGGCCATTGGATCTTTGTTGGCCAGTTTGGAGCTTTCACGAAACTTGCGAGGGGCTCCGAGTTCACTCGGTCATATTGCCCGAAATTTTCTTCAGGGGACGGGAGATACGGATGATTTCCTCGATGTGATCGATCATCTGAATGAAAATCAGACCGTTGCACAAAGGGCCCACGGCTTGAGAGAGGCGTTGCCGTACACACAAGCCGTTCAGGATATGGCGGCCGAGATGACCTCCATGAGGGGCGGTTTGATACTCATGGCCTCCATGTATACCGCCGGTTTGGCAAGTGAATTTACGGCCCTTTCGACGGCGGGACGTTTGGGAGTCAGTCTTGAATCCGCCACACTGACAGCAGGACAAAGGGCGGCAATTGAATCGGCGCGTTTTTTCGCGAATTGGTCGGCCTATAATGTGTCTTCCCTGGGTCTGAACAGCATTGCCGGCCATACCTTGAGTGCCGAAGAGGTGAGGTCCCAATTGAGTTTGTCCTTCTTTAGCCTCCTGGGAGGTCAACTGGCTTCTCTCCCTTTTGCCTATCGATCGGCCTTGCTGCGTATCCCCGCGATGAGTGTGGGTATGGTGCATGGTGAAGATGTCTACGGGGCCTTGTTCGATGTCCCTCATGACACTCGTTCGTTGCCGGCCCGTTATTTTGGTGCCCTTGTTGGAACTATTCCTTATGAATTGGGTGGCTTGGGAATTCGCGGCGTGGCGGATGTCCAAAGATATTTGGGTGACTTGGGTGGCCCGGCCGAAGATCATGGCGATGTCGCTCGCATCAGGAGGGAGATGTTGCTCTATCGTGTTCAAGAGGCAATTCAGGCCGAGCATACAATTGAGCAAGGCCTGGGAGTTCAAGAATTAATTCCTGTTGAAGCAGCCCGCTCCTTGCTTTTGAGACAAATGACCGGTGGTTCTCTTGCACCGTCCGATATCTCCCTGGAGTTAGGGCGTCTTATTCGGGATATTCGTGAAGGTCGAACGGCTTTAAGAATGGAAAATGGAGCCCTTCGGGCCGTTCCTATGACGGAAGGTGAGAGAGTCGCCCGCTCTCAGGCCTTCTCCCTTGTGAACCGCATTGAAGATCTCCTGGCCATCGATAATGGTCACAGTATTCGCGCCGGTCTCCTTCCCATGAATGAAGCGACGATGACTGAAGCGCGGGAGTTTCTTTTACGACAAGCCTCTGCAGGAGGCCGGTCGCCTGAACAAGCCGTGGCTTTTATTCGTGAACTCATTCATCAAGTGCAAGAAGGTGGCAGCTTGCATATCCGTGGTGGAGAAGTGCATATCGCCTCGATTACAAGTCTTCATGAAGCACCTCGGATTGTGGAAGCGCCCACCGTTTCCAATGTTCCAGAAGAGATGGGATTCCGGAGAACACCTCTTCCCGATCGACCCACTGTCCGCCCACCACGACCTGTCACCGCGGGTCGATCTTCGACACCTCCCGCTCCTCCGAGGGACTCCATTCCAACAGGGGTTCTGGCAGCGGCCGGTATGACGGCACCTTTTATGCCGATGGTGTATGACTGGCTCGCCAATAGTTTGGGGGTTTCGGGACTTCATGAGGCGGCGATGTCAGGTCATGCCCTGACACTGGGATTTATCGCAGCCCATGTGCTGGCGTTGGTCCCCGGCCTGGGAGTCCATGACTCTCGCCCCTCTCGTGATACTTTCCCGGATGGGATCAGCGGCCTCAGTCCGGGACATGTGGGTTTTATTTTTGGTGGACAAGAAAATAATGGTGTTGCCTTGCCCCTTGCATCGAGTGGAACGCCAACACGAGTGGGGAATTCGATGGTTCGGTATAATCCTGATATTGGCCAATGTGAGGTGAGTGAACAGTCGGGAGAATGGAGGCCTCTAGCCTTGGGAGAACAATTTGAGTCCGCTCCTGAGGGCAGATTTATATTGGTAGAGTTGAATCTGGCACAGATTCGTGACTTGAGGGACAGAGTCCTTGTAAAAGGATCCGCTTCTGCGGCTGATTTTGACCGGGAGGTTGAGACTATTCTTCATGAACAGTTGTCGACCCATGGTATTGGTCGGCATCTGGCCTCGCTGGGACGCTTGGGTGTGGCTGTTGATGGTGTTGACGAAAGAAATGCGAGTCGATTTTTTGGCGGAAATTTAAATGAGGCCCTTGTGTCTTATGATGCGGGGCATGTGTCACGCACCCAAGGGGGGATTACTGGGGGAATCAGCCGACTGTACGCCTTTGTGGATCCTCAAACCGGAGAGATTTACCGCTTTTGTTCCCGCCAGGGCTCACCAAGCTCTCAACGAAGCGAACGGTGGGTCGTGAGAAGGAACCCTTCAGGTGATTATGAATGGTTCGAAAGGCGGGGTCGTGTGGCCCCTTTGGACAGAACAGGCATTCCCTCCAACGGTGTTGTGGTGTCATTTGTGTATCAGAGAATGACCGGAAGGATTTCCGTGGGTGATTTGTCACAAGCCGGATTGTCAGAGGCAGGCGCTCAAAGAATAAGCCACCTTCAAGGTTTGGTGGTGGGAACCCCTTCGTCTTACGTAATGGCCGTCCTTAATCGAAGTTTGTTTTAGAAAAAATCCCTCAAGACGCCAGTTTCAACCCTTCCTGAAAACGAACGGAGACGAGCTGCGAGATGCCGGGCTCTTGCATCGTGACACCGTAGAGGAGCTCGGTCTTCTCCATCGTGCGGCGGTTGTGGGTGATGAGGATAAATTGCGTGCGAGGGGCCATTTCGGAAATCAGCACATGGAAACGATCGGTATTGACTTCATCCAGCGGGGCATCCACCTCATCCAGGATACAGAAGGGTGAGGGTTTGACCAGGAAGATCGAGAAGATAAAGGCCACGGCGGACATGGCCTTTTCACCCCCGGAGAGGAGGCTGATGTGCGAAAGTTTTTTGCCTTTGGGCTGCACGAGAAGCTCGACACCGCAGTTTAAGAGATCCTGATCCTGGGATAACCGAAGTTCGGCATGACCGCCCTCGAAGAGTCGCGGGAAAAGTGTCTGGAATCTTTCGTTGACGGCGGTGAAAGTTTCTTCAAAACGTTTTTTCGTCGTTTGATTGATCCGATGAATAGCCTTCTTGAGGGCCTCCAGCGAGGCCTCCAGATCGCCGATCTGTCTCCCAAGAAATTCCTCGCGTGTCTTTAACTCCTGATACTCGGGCAGGGCCCCCAGATTGACGTCTCCAAGACGATCTAATTTTTCTTTTAACTCGGCCAGGTTCTGCTGGGCCACTTCGCGATCGAATTCAACCCCGGGTTCAAGCTCTCCCGGTGTGGTTGCGTTATCGGACAGACTGATAGAATATCTTTCCAAGACTTGCTGTCCCAGGTGATGAATCTCTGTTTCAAGTTTTGAGAGGGTGACCCTCAAATCGCCTGTATGACTCTTGGCCAAGTCGTATTCTTTGCGGAGCTCCCGAATTCTTTCTTCTTTTTCTTTTAAAGTACTGGCCAGGGCTTCGTAGGCGACGCGTGCCACCTCTTGAGCGACGGCGACTTCATCGTTTGTCTTTTTTAAGGAGATTTTTTCCAGGGAAGCTGATTCCAGAGACTGAAGCAGGATCTGGGACTTCTCATCGGCCTCTGTGATTTCTTTTTGCTTCTGAATCATCCTTTGGCCGAATTCTTCTTCTGATTTTGCAAGACGTTCTCTATCGCGCTCGGCAATATTTTGACGTTCTGAAGTAGCGGCCGCCTGCACGCGAAGTGTGACAAGCTTTTCCTGAATATCATGAGCCTTCCGCTCCGTCTGTTGGAGTGTTCCTTCTTTGTGTTGAAGGTCCTGGTTTTTTTGGTCCAGAGTTTGGGCAAACGAATCCATTTGCGAGGCATAGGCCATAAAAAATTGATCGGATTTGCCGGCTTCCTGTGAGAGTTGTGTGACGGCGCTCGTGTATTTTTGGAGCTCTTTTTCGAGTCTCTGGTACTCGGAAGTGGCGTGCTGTGCTTCATTTTGAAGGGTTGTGCGTTTGAGCTCTTCCTGGTGGCCTTGCTGGGAGAGTGTTTCGACAGTGAGTGAAATCTCCGAAATCTTTCCTTCAAGTTGAGAGAGCGTATCTTCGCTCAAGCCAATCTCTTGTTCGAGTTCGACCGTCAACGTTTGGAGTTCCTTGATCTCGCGTTTTTTCTCGAGGAGAAGTTTCCCGCCCATATTTCCAGCCCCCCCACTCACAACTCCTGAGGGATTTACGACGTCGCCATCGAGCGTGACCCAAGTAGTACCTGAGGTGTCAGATTTCCAGAGAGTCAGGGCATGATCGAGAGAGTCTACGAGGATAACATCCTCTAAAAGATAATCAGCAATGGATTGATAGCTTTTTTTGATGGTGACGAAGTTAACCAGGGGACCAATGATACCTTCCCCTCCAAAAAAAGAGGATTGGACGTGGGTACGTTTACGAACCTTAAGGGGGATAAAACTGCTTCTCCCCGTGCTTTGGGATTTTAAATAATGGATGGCCGCAATACCTTCTTCGTGACTTTTAATAATGACATATTGCAACCGTTCGCCCAGGACTGCGCTGACGGCAAGTTCAAATTGAAGGGAGGTTTCGATAAATTCCGCGACGACACCAAAAACACCCGCGTATTTTGGGTTTTCCGGATTCTCCTTTTTGGCCTTCAAGATGGAGCGTACCCCTTCTTCATAACCCTCAAAATTTCTTTCGAGTTCGAGGAGGGACTTGAGACGTGATCTTTTAAAAACCAGATCTTCACACCGAATGTTCAATTCCTGTTTTAAGGCGTCTTGGTGTTCCTCGTGTTTGAAGAGTTCTTTTTTGAGGTTTTCAGCCTCTAATCTTAAGGTTCGTCCCCTTTCTTCGGCTTGAGCCCAGAGAGATTTTTTTTCTTCCAATAAAGAGCGTTGTTTTTCAAAAAGCCGGAAGGCTTCCTGGCTTTCGAGTTCGATTTTTGAAATTTGTCCCTGCAAACTTGTTTTGCGATCATCGAAGAGTCTCTTCTCACCTTCGAGACGAGTGGACTCCGAATTAATCTTGTTGATCTCCTCTCTCAGGAGATTCAAGGTTTTGATGAGGTTGGATCTTTCGGTCTCGATGTTTTGCCAGGATTTTTCTGTTTCTCCGAGGACGAGGAGGGCGGTTTCGGATTCTTTTTCGATGCCCGCCATTTCGGAGTCATGAATTTCTTTGTCTCGCTCAAGAGATTCCAGGCGGGATTGAATTTCCTCGATCTCACGCAGGGCTGATTCCTTGAAGGTCTCCAGGCCAGCGATTTCTTTTTTTTGAAAACCTTCCTGCGCCCCCAAAAGTTGAAGGCGGCTATTGGCCTCAAAAAATTTCTCCTGGAGACTATTGTACTCCCGATCTTTTTCGACCAAGTCCAGTCGCCCACGCTCCAGATCGGTCTCGATTGTCGCGAGTTGAGCCATACTGGAAGTTTCTTTAACACCCCATTCATCCAGAAGGGTCTTTAACTCAAAAACCTCACGTGTCCATTCGAGGTAATTCAGAGAGGCGAGTTTCAAATCGAGCTCCCTCAGTTCATCTTTTAGGGCCTTGTATTTTTCTGCCTTCTTGACCTGGCGATCGAGAGAGTTGATTTGGCGCGTCACTTCACTCAATATATCTTTCAGGCGAGCCAGATTTTGTTCCGTGGCTTCTATCTTGCGCAGGGCGGATTCCTTGCGTGCCTTAAATTTGGAAACACCAGCGGCTTCCTCCAAGAGGAGGCGACGCTCTTCCGGTTTGGCATTGATAACAAAATCAACCTTGCCTTGTTCAATAATAGAGTAAGCCTTGTGGCCGACCCCTGTTCCCAAAAAGAGATCGATCACATCACGAAGACGGCAGGGGACTTTGTTGATCAAATATTCGCTATCTCCGGAACGAAAAAGACGTCTGGCGATCGTGATCTCCGTAAAGGCCGTGTAATCCGACGGGACAATCCCATCTTCGGTTGAAAAGGTAAGAGAGACCTCGGCCATCCCCTGTGGGGGACGGGCATCGGTACCGTTAAAAATAACATCCTCCATGGCCCGACCCCGAAGGCTCTTTGGGCTCATTTCCCCCATCACCCAACGAATAGCATCAACAAGGTTAGACTTTCCGCACCCATTGGGGCCGACGATCCCAACAATGGGGGAGTCAAAATCGATAACGGTGGGGAGAACAAAAGATTTAAAACCTACAAGATCGAGTCGTTTAATTCTCATTTTTTAAGGGAGTTTTTCAATAGTATTGTGCGCCATTATTACCATATATCGTCAGCCTAAGTAAAGATGAAAAATGGTAGGCGGGAGGAAACTTTTCTGGAAAAATGTCGATAAGGGGAGTAAGGATCGAGGGAGGGTTGTCAGTGTACTATTCATTGAATATTTCTACCATTGAAAGCCGGTTCAGGTTTCCACCGCCTCGGGAGGGGGCCGTCTGTCCTTCTATGGCCAGACCCTCTTTACAACCGCGACAACCGCGTGATTATTTTTCAAGGGGCTTGATTCCTTTATCTTCTGCATCTCACAGATCTGACGCCTCTGTTTCTTATTCTCATAGGCTAAGACAAAAAACAGAGAGACAACTTCATGAAGTCTCTCGCTTTATTTCGGGTCTGGGAGAGATTCAAAATCCAAGACGCTGGAGCGCCGTTTACTTCAATGTTTATTTTTATCTTCATTCTCTGGAACATATTGTTTCTTGTATGCTTGAAGAGCAGACGTCGGGGTCAGCCTTGGCTTCGGATTACTGGTGTCATGTGAGTTTTCCCTGTGATCTGTTGGAGACTGTCTTGAGCATTCAAAAATATATGCCACCCCGAGGAGTTTCAAAACCTTTGGGAGTACGTCTTGTCAATCTTTGGAAGTTTTTTGATCAAGGTTACGCTCGGCGATTTTCAGACGCTGTTATTCGTTTAAGAAAATATCAGGACAGACGGTCTTTCTCTGGCCCACCTCAATTTGAGGAAATGATAGGTGCGGACGTGAGAGAGCTATGGAGGGGATTTTCTCAGGCCTCTGTTGACTCCCTCACCGTTCTTGTCAGGAGATTGCAAGGAGGAAGCGAGGTTTTTACCCCGGAGACGGGCAGGTTTTATGCGGAGAGGATCAATGCGCATTTTATACGCTGGACCAACCTTTCCGATCAAATGGCAGGTATTGAGGCGAAAGAGAAGGGTAGCATCCTGACGGATGAGGATATCCATGCATATGGGCAAAGCAGGGTGATACTATGCCGCAGCCTTCCAGAAGTCAGGGATATTTTGTTGTTAATGGCCGGGAAGGCACAAGCTCCGGAAGACACTTTCTTTCAAGATTTTTGGAGTCATCTCAATGGGCGTCCCAAGATCCAGATTTCCCTGTTAGTCACTCTTATTTGCAGGTATTTGCGGGGCCCGGGATTGAAAATTAGGGAGTAAAAGTCCCCGCTACCGTATTTGTTGAGAGATCAATGATTGAAATCGAGTTAGACACCAGGTTGGTTACGTAAAGATAATTGGCACCACCCACCGTAAAGGCAGCCATCCCAAAAGGTTCGTCGCCTACGCCAATGTTTCGGACCAACTCGTTCGTCGAGAGATCAATGACAGAGACGGTGTTATCACCCCGGTTGGTAATATAAGCCTTGCCGCCAAAGATGACGATTTCATTGGGATCGTTCCCCAGGCCCAGGGTTTTTGTTTGCAGTGTGCTTACATCGACTTCCGAGATGGAGCTGGTATCGGGGCTGATAGCCGTCAATGTCGCCGGGTTGATGATCCTCAAGACGGCAGCGTTTCTTGTGCCATCAATGGCATAGAGAAGGGTGCCATTGGTTGCGATGCCCTTGAGGAAGCCCGCGTTTGTGATGACATAATCGATGGGATTTTTTGTTGTATCTCCCACCTCGGAGGTATTGATGACATAGATGAGGCCGTTTTCATTGGTCACAAAGGCCTGCGTGCCTAACAAAACGACTTCGGTGGAATTGGTTCCAATAAATCGTCCAGAGGGAAGAGTTACATCGAGCGAGAGCTGGGTGGAAGTGTTCAGATTGGAGGGGGTGTAGACGTTGAGAGTGCCTCCTGAGGCGACGGTGTAGATTCTACCGGAAGCATCACAACAGGTGATCCCAAATGGATTTAACCCCGTTGTAAATGAATCCACCTTTGTAAAGGTGGCCACACTTTCATTGAGATCAACTCTTAAGAGACTATCGGATGTGGCCGTCGGGTCACTGGTCAGCCGGTTGGGAATATAGGCGAAGCCGGAAGCGGCATCATAATAAATTTGGCTCGAATAATTGGGGATAGAGACAGGGTTCAAGGCATGGCTAAGCAAAGTAGGTGCGGTCGGATGGGTGATATCGAGAATCGACAGTGTTGTATTGGTAAATGAGTATCGATTGTTTGAATTCACCACATAGGCGCGCAGTTTTGTCGTATCAACGGCCAGGGCAATGGGCGAGGAGAGAGACGTGCTGATAGAACTAAAAAGCGGAGATTGGGTGTTGCATTGTGCCAGTGCAAGGGCGCTGATGATAAGAATTAAAAAGACAAAGGGTTTTTGAAATTTCCCAAAAAACTTTCTTTCCATGCTTTTGTCTCCCATACTTTTAAGGTGTCAGTACTTGAGCCGACGATCCTTTAAGGCGGCATGAGCAGCGGCCAAGCGTGCAACGGGGACACGGTAGGGAGAACAACTGACATAATCAAGACCAATCTGATGACAGAATTCTACAGAGGCAGGATCTCCCCCATGCTCTCCGCAAATGCCCATCTTGAGTGCGTTTTTGATGTGACGACCTTTTTCGACCGCCATACGGATAAAACCACCAACACCCTGTTGGTCGAGAGTGACAAAGGGATCCGAAGTGAGAATTCCCTTTTCAATATAAGAAGGAAGAAACTTGCCCGCGTCATCGCGTGAAAACCCGAAGGTGGTCTGAGTCAGATCGTTTGTCCCAAACGAGAAAAAATCAGCAAAATGGGCAATCTCATCGGCGGTAATAGCCGCCCTGGGGAGCTCGATCATCGTGCCAATCAGATAGTTGATGGAGATGCCCTTTTCATGAATGACTTTTTTACAAACTTGCTCTGTTTCCTCCCGCATAATTTTTAATTCATTGACGTGACCGACGAGCGGGATCATGATTTCGGGGATAATATTAAATTCTTCTTCTTGAGCTAGCTCACAGGCCGCCTCCATGATGGCCCTGACTTGCATCTGGTAAATCTCCGGAAAGGTAATTCCCAAGCGACAACCACGATGACCCAACATGGGGTTGAACTCATGCAGGGTCTCGGCCTTGGCCCGCAGTTTTTCCACAGGCACACCAATATTTTTGGCCAGAGCTTGCAAATCTTCTTCTGTCTGCGGAAGAAATTCATGGAGAGGAGGGTCGAGGAGTCGAATAGTGACGGGCAATCCCTTCATCTCGCGAAAAATTTCTTTAAAATCTCCTTTTTGCATCGGAAGGATCTTGGCCAAGGCCTTTTGTCTTTCTTCGGTGTTCTCCGCCAGAATCATTTCACGGACGGCTTCGATGCGATTGGGTTCAAAAAACATATGTTCCGTACGGCAGAGGCCGATCCCCTCAGCTCCAAACTTGCGAGCCACGCGCGAATCCAGGGGTGTATCGGCGTTGGTACGGACTTTGAGTTTGCGATAACGATCCACCCAGGAGATGAGCTCGCCAAAATCACCCGAGAGTTCCGGCTGGATGGTCCCGACCTTTCCCTTGATAACCTCGCCGGTTGTCCCATCGAGTGTGAGCCAGTCTCCTTTGTATATCTTGGTGCCGTTCACCTGAAAAAATTCATGGGTATAATTGATGTTGATATCGCCACAGCCGGTGATGCAGCATTTGCCCATGCCACGGGCGACAACGGCGGCGTGAGAAGTCATTCCGCCACGGGCGGTCAACACACCTTCGGCGGCATGCATGCCGTGGATATCTTCGGGTGAGGTTTCTTGACGGACGAGAACGACCTTTTCACCACGCTCGGCCCATTCCTGTGCCTCATCAGCGCTAAAAATGGCCCGTCCCACGGCGGCTCCCGGTGAGGCGGGCAGGCCCTTGGCCAAGAGTTCTTTTTTTGCTTTGGGATCGATCATCGGATGCAGGAGTTGATCCAGATGGTTGGGATTGACACGGAGGATAGCTATCTTTTCATCCAGGATTCCCTCGTGCACCATCTCTACAGCAATACGCACGGCGGCCTTGCCTGTCCTTTTTCCAGAACGCGTTTGCAGCATCCAGACCTTTCCTTTCTGGATGGTGAATTCAATATCCTGCATGTCTTTATAATGACCCTCCAGTTTTTGATAAAGGGTCACAAGCGTCTTGTAGGCCTCGGGCATGACTTTTTCGAGCGAATGATTTCCTCCGTTGATGGGAAGGGGAGTCCGGATGCCGGCAACAACGTCTTCTCCCTGGGCATTGACAAGATATTCACCAAAAAATTTCTTTTCGCCTGTCGAAGGATCTCGTGTAAAAGCTACACCAGTCGCGCAATCATCTCCCATATTCCCGAAGACCATGGCTTGGACGTTGACGGCTGTTCCCCAGTGATCGGGAATTTGGTTGATGCGCCGATATTCAACGGCCCGCCGTATTTTCCAGGATCTGAAAACAGCAGCGATGGCCTCCCAAAGTTGATTCCAGGGATCGGTCGGAAAATCCTTGCCCAGAGATTTTTTCACGTGGTTTTTGTAGAGCTTGACGAGCTCTTTTAAATCATCCGCCGTCAATTCGGTATCCAGATGAACGCCTTTTTTTTCTTTTTGGTCTTCGAGTATTTTTTCAAGATGATCCACGTCCATTCCCATGACGACATTGGAGTACATATGGATAAAACGGCGATAACTGTCGTAGGCAAACCGGGGATTGGTCGTTTTTTTTGCGAGGCCTTCAACGGTTATGTCATTGAGCCCAAGATTCAGGACGGTATCCATCATGCCCGGCATGCTGATGCGGGCCCCGGAACGGACAGAAAGGAGAAGCGGATTGTTTGGATCACCGAACTCGGCCCCCATGACCCCTTCAACTTTGGCAAGGTGAGCACGGACTTCGTCTTTGAGACCTTCTGGAAATTTTCCACCGCTCTCTGTGTACAGAGTGCACACTTCGGTTGTGATGGTAAACCCGGCAGGGACCGGGATCCCAATATGGATCATCTCCGCAAGTCCAGCACCTTTGCCGCCCAGGAGCTCTTTTTGATTGCCAGCTCCTTCGGCTTTACCCAAACCAAAAAAATAAACTTGTTTCATAATAGACCCTCAGTGAGGGAGCTGTTGCTCCCTGATGATTTTTTATCGTCGGAGTTTATCCCGGATATAGAGGGTAACCTGATCCAGGGAGATGCGGTCTTGCTGCATCGTATCACGATGTCGGATCGTGACTTGTTGATCGGTCTCCGATTGGAAGTCATAAGTAATACCTAATGGGGTACCGATTTCATCATGACGCCGGTAGCGTTTTCCGATGCTTCCGACAACATCAAAATCCGTCGAAAAGTTTCGGCGTAGTTCATGCTCAAGTCGGCGTGCCGGTTCCACAAGTTTTTTGGAGAGGGGAAAAACAGCAGCCGTAAAAGGGGCGACATCGGGGCTGAGCTTGAGGACGACACGCTTCTCCGTTTCTCCTTCCTCGGCGGTGGGAGCCTCTTCTTCATGATAAGCATCACAGAGGAGGGTGAGAAAGGTTCGGTCTACGCCAACCGAGGTTTCGACAACGGCCGGGGTATATTTCTCTTTGGTTTCTTCGTCAAAATAAGAGAGATCCTTGCCCGAGTTTGTCGTGTGTTGCTTCAGGTCATAATCACCGCGATCCGCGATGCCTTCGAGCTCGGACCAACCAAAAGGAAATTGATATTCAATATCCGTGCACCCCTTGGCATAGTGAGCAAGCTCTTCCGGGGCATGAGGGCGGAGTCTCAAGGCTTCTTTTCGGACGCCCAGATCATGAAACCACGACAATCTTTCGTTGACCCAGTATTCGTACCATTTCGAACTTTCGGCCGGAACAACAAAAAACTCCATCTCCATTTGTTCAAACTCCCTCGATCTGAAGATAAAATTCCGCGGTGTGATTTCGTTTCGAAAACTTTTCCCGATTTGAGCAATCCCAAAAGGGATTTTCATACGCCCCGTGACCTGTACATTTTTGAATTGTGTAAAAATGGACTGGCACGTTTCCGGGCGTAAATAAGCCATGGAAGAGGAATCTTCAATAGGTCCCACGAACGTTTTAAACATCAGGTTGAACTGCCGCGGCGCTGTCAATTCACCCCCGCAATCAGGACATTTGGCATTTTCACGTTTTGATTCTGGTGTGGAAAAAAGTTCATCTTCCCGAAATCGACGTTTGCATTGTTTGCAATCAATCATGGGGTCCGAAAAATGGGAGACATGGCCTGAGGCAATCCATGTCTGTGGGTGGGCAATGATGGAGGTATCAAGGCCAACGACATTGTCGCGAAACTGAACCATTTTTTGCCACCAAAAATCCTTTAGCTTTTTCTTCGTCTCAACACCGACAGGGCCATAATCCCAAAAACCATTGATGCCCCCATAGATCTCGCTGGATTGAAAAATGAACCCGCGACGCTTTGCCAAAGAAACAATTTTTTCCATGAGATCCATAAAATTAATGGGGTTTTTGCCCACTCCGAGCTGATGTGTCAAGGCGAATCCTAACACTTTGAATTCTTTATTGCTTTTTAGCTCATCCCTTTTTACTATCCGGAAAACATGTCCCGACACCTTAAGAGCTTGTTTCCTATTTTTTTGCTTCCCCTTTTCTTCATATTCTTCATGGCCTGTCATGCCGAGCCGACTCCCAATAAGGGGGCTTCTGGAGAAAAGAAATTTTTCAGACTCCTTAATCGTCCCGTCGCCGTGACACCTTATACGGTTCAAGCTCGAGAAATTCCTCTCGTGATCGCTCAGACAGGGAGAACAGAAGCCATGGATCGTTTTGAGGCCAAGGCCCCATCGACCGCTAGGATTTTGAAAATCTTTGTGGAGGAGGGGGCCAAGGTACAAGCCGGAGATCCTCTTATCAAATATAACGATGATGAGATCAGGCTGCGTCTCACCAGGGCTCGGGCTGAGATCAAAGAAGCCGAGGCGGCGATCTCCGATGATAATTACATGATCAAGAATCGTGAGAAGCTCATAACCGAGGAGAAGCTTTCCGAACTTGTCAATGAAGGGCTCGATGGAAAGCTCAGCCTTCATCAAGCGACTCTGGAGAGGGCCAAGGCCGACGTCGATCTCTACGATAAGGTGTCCGAACTTGAACAAGTCAATAGCCCCATTCCCGGTCTTGTTACCAAGAAGGCAGTGAGCGATGGAGCTGAGGTACAGGCAGATCAGGTGTTGCTGGAAGTGGTACGCTTTGATCCGATTCAATTTGTCTTTCCAGCGCCGATAGAGGCCGTTGGTGCCCTCGAAAAGGGAGCCGAGATTGCTGTCCATGTTATAGGTTTTCCGGGCCAGGAATTTACGGGGGAGGTCCTCTCTGTTGTCGCCGATGCACGACCACAAGCCAATGGTTCGGAGGTAAAAATTAAAATTCCAAATCCTGATTTTACCCTCAAACCCGACATCCCGGGTGATGTGATTGTCCGCACACAGGCGAAGAAAAAAATTTTCCCCATTTCTGGAGAGGCTTTGTTTAAAACAGAACACTCCACTTACGTTTTTAAAATTGAAGGTGACAAAGTAAAAAAACTTCCCGTTGATTTGGGAGAGCCTTACAACAATCAACCTGCTATTGTTAGGGGTGTTGCTGAAGGAGATGTCATTGTCGGTTCGGGTGTCGAAGGGCTTCAGGATGGGTCCCTTATCGAAGTACAAAAATCTGAGAATAAATGAAAAGGTTTTTTCTCATCTGGATCTTTCTTTTTTTATCTGCCCCCCTGTGGGCGCAGTGGAAAAACATCCAACATGGATTTGATTACCGGGTTTCCGAAAATCACCAAATTCATTTTTTTCGTATTCATCCCAAAGAATTAAAAATCGATCTTCTCTTGGCCTCTGATTATGGCTCCTCTTCGTTCACCGCAAAAAACTACCGCGAAAAGAGCGGGACTCTCCTTGTGATCAATGGGGGTTTTTTTGATTCTAACTACCACTCCTTGGGCCTTTTAGAAAAGGACGGAAAATTACGTAATCCTTTGAGAGAAACCTCCTGGGGTATTTTCTTTTTGGGGGGGAAAGACGGCAGATCACCTTTTATTATTTCTAAAAACGACTGGAGACCCAATCCTTCTCAAGGAGAAATGTTTCAAAAGGTTACAGTCGCCCTCCAGGTCGGACCACGGCTTGTGATTAATGGCAGTCTCCCTTCCTTTAAGGATACAGAGCTGGCCAGGCGCTCGGCGATTGGGATTACGCCTGAAGGATGGTTGGAGATCGCCGCTTCTGAATTGCCGCTGACCCTCCACGATTGGGCTCTGATGTTGAGCAAAGATTGTCCTCAGGCCTTAAATCTCGATGGTGGAAGTTCAACGCAAATTTCTGTACAATCGGGAAATTTTTCCCTCGAAATAGGCGGTGCGACCGCCGTCCCTAACGCCCTTTCTGTTTTTGAGAAATAATTTTTACTGACTCATCGAGTCCAAAAACTCCTGGTTATTTTTGGTGCCTTGCATCTTGTCGACCAGGAATTCCATTGAATCGACGACATTGAGCGGCGAAAGAATTTTGCGGAGGATCCAGACGCGATTTAAAATACTGGACTCGAGGAGGAGTTCTTCTTTTCGGGTCCCTGACTTGTTGACATCCATGCAGGGGAAGATTCTCTTTTCCATGAGTTTGCGATCCAGATGAATTTCGGCATTACCCGTGCCTTTGAATTCTTCAAAAATAACTTCGTCCATGCGGCTGCCGGTATCGATCAAGGCGGTTGCAATAATCGTCAGACTGCCGCCTTCTTCAATATTTCGTGCGGCTCCAAAAAAGCGCTTTGGCTTGTGAAGGGCGTTGGAGTCCACACCACCGGAAAGAATCTTTCCAGAAGGCGGCACCACCGAGTTGTAAGCCCGTGCCAAACGAGTAATCGAATCTAAGAGAATGACGACGTCTTTTTTGTGTTCTACAAGACGTTTTGCCTTCTCGATGACCATTTCGGCCACTTGGACGTGACGGGTGGCTGGCTCATCAAAGGTGGAAGAGACGACTTCGCCTTTGACAGAGCGTTGCATGTCGGTCACTTCTTCGGGTCGCTCATCGATCAGGAGAACAATCAGGACGACGTTGGGATGATTAGCTGTAATCGCATTGGCAAGATTTTGCAGCATCATTGTCTTGCCGGTGCGCGGCGGTGCGACGATCAAGGCGCGTTGACCCATGCCAATGGGGGTCAATAAATCAATGATACGTGTCGTATAGCTCTTTGGATCATGCTCGAGATGGAGTCTCTCATTGGGATAAAGAGGCGTCAGGTTGTCAAAGAGGATCTTGTCTCGCGCGGCCTCAGGATCTTCAAAATTGATGGACTCAACCTTCAAGAGAGCAAAATAACGTTCGGTATCTTTGGGGGCCCGGATCTGGCCGGAGACGGTATCGCCTGTCCTTAAATTAAACTTTCGAATTTGGGAGGGGGAAACATAGATGTCATCAGGTCCCGGGAGATAGTTGTAATCAGGGGCGCGGAGAAATCCAAAACCATCGGGCAGGATTTCCAAAATTCCCTCCCCAAAGATCATTCCGTTTTTGTCTGTTTGGGCATTGAGGAGCGCAAAGATCAGTTCCTGTCGGCGCATGCCGGCGGCACTCTCTACGTTGAATTCCTTGGCGAGCTCAATCAAGTCGCTGATCTTTTTTTCCTTGAGATCCCTCAAATTCATAATTTGATCTCGATTCTCTCCTGAATCTCGGGAGGGTGTTTCTAGAATCTCTTCGTCTTGTAATTCCTGATCTTGGTTGTGGGATGAGTGATCTTGCTTTCGTGGTTTTGGCATATTTTTATGGATTGCGGTTGTAGGTCACTGGTGAAATGCGGTTGGTTTATTGTTAACTCAGTAAATTGGTTTTTATGATTAAATTTGTTAGGGGACCACTCTCTAAGCAAAGAACATGCTCGCAGAAAGAGATTCTGCTGTCAAGGGTGTTTTTTGGGGTTTTCTTGACAAGCTTGATTGTTATCGATACTTAAGCTCGATGCCCAAAACCAAAACAAATCGGCACCTTAAAGAGGCAAAAACGACGCATCCGAGTCAAAAATGGTCGGGTCGTTTTGCCCAAAAAATCGACCCCCTAGCCCTTGATTTTACTCAATCCATCTCTTTTGACCAAAAGCTTTACTATTACGATGTGATGGGAAGTCTGGCCCATGCCAAAATGCTTCACCGGGTGGGGATCCTTACAGCCCAGGAATTAAGCCAAATTCAAAAAGGTTTGGAATCTATCGTCAATGATCTTCAGTCCGGGAAGCTTCAGTTTCGTGAAGAGTTGGAAGACGTGCATCGTAACATCGAAACGGCCCTTATCGAACGTATCGGTCCTGTTGGCGGCAAGCTTCATACCGCCCGCAGTCGTAATGACCAGGTGGCGCTCGATTTTAGACTCTTCTGTCGGGACAAGGTGCTTGAGCTGAACGATTCCCTGACGGAGTTGGAAAAAGTTTTTTTGGCGAAGGCCAGGGAGTCTATGGATGTGATGATGCCGGGCTATACCCATCTCCAGAGGGCTCAGCCGGTCCTCTTTTCACATCATTTGCTCGCCTATGTGGAGATGTTTGAAAGAGATCGTGCCCGGTTGCGGGATGCGTATCGCCGTTTAAATATTCTCCCTTTGGGTTCAGGGGCCCTGGCTGGGACTACATTTCCTCTCGATCGTGAGTTTGTGGCGCGTGAGTTGGGCTTTGACGGTGTGACTCACAATAGTCTCGATGCTGTTTCTGATCGTGATTTTGCCATTGAGATTGCCGCCGCGGGATCGATCCTGATGATGCATCTTTCAAGGTTGTGTGAAGAGTTGATCCTCTGGTCGAGTACGGAGTTTGATTTTATAAAACTTCCAGAATCATTTTGTACCGGTTCCTCGATGATGCCTCAAAAAATAAATCCTGATGTCCCGGAGTTGGTGAGGGGAAAGACGGGACGTGTGTATGGGAGCTTGATTTCTCTTTTGACGACGCTCAAGGGTCTTCCGCTCGCCTATAATAAGGACATGCAGGAAGACAAAGAACCCATCTTCGATCTCTTTGATACCGTGATCAACTCGGTAGATATCCTGACGGCGATGGTGGTTGGGATGCGGCCTAACGAAGAAAAGATGGGGAAGGCCGTCAGTGACGGTTTCCTCCTGGCGACCGATCTTGCGGATTGGTTGGTGCGGCAAGGTGTTGATTTTCGTTCCTGTCATGAGGTGACGGCGCAGATTGTTCGTTATGCCCTCGAACAACAAAAAGATCTCACCGAGGTCACGCTGGCAGAAATGAAAAAGTTTTCTCCTCACTTTACCCCCGATGTCTTCAAGTCTTTGACGGCCAAGGCTGCTATCGAGAATCGTAGTGTGACGGGTGGGACTTCAAAGGCGAATGTCTTGAAGGAGATCAAAAGACTCGAGAAAGGCCTCTCATAATCCCTTTTTATGAATCACTTTCATTATAAAAAGAACGAATTGTATTGTGAAGATGTGCCCCTGGCCAGGATTGGTGCTGAAGTGGGCACGCCTTGCTATATTTACAGCCATGCCACATTGACACGCCATTTCAGGGTCTTTGATCAGGCCTTCGAAGGAGTGCCTCATCTGATCTGTTTTGCGATGAAGGCCAATTCGAATCTCGCTGTTTTGCGAACCCTCATCAAGCTGGGTGCCGGTATTGATATCGTCTCAGGGGGAGAGCTTTTCAGGGCCTTGGCAGCGGGGGCAAAGCCCAACAAGATTGTGTATGCCGGCGTTGGAAAGACAAAAGAAGAAATGGCTTACGCCCTCAAGATGGGGATTTTACAATTTAATGTTGAGTCAGAGGCCGAACTCTATGTGCTCGATCAAGTGGCTCAAGGGTTGGGCCAAGGTTTGAAGAAAGCCCCGGTCTCTCTCCGGGTCAATCCGGATATTAATCCCAGGACGCATCCGTATATTTCGACAGGGCTTAAGAAGAGCAAGTTTGGCGTGCCTTTTTCAGAAAGTATTCTTCTCTATGAAAAGGCCAGAAAATTGTCGGGGATTACGATTCAGGGCGTGAGTTGTCATATTGGTTCTCAGATTACCACTCTCTCGCCTTTTCGAGAAGCCCTCGCCAAAGTGAGTGATTTGATATACAAGCTCAGGGAGCGCGGCTTTGATATCCGTCGTCTGGATTTAGGAGGCGGGCTTGGTATTCCTTATAAGAAGGAAGTGCCACCTCGCCCCGATCAGTATGGGGCGGCCCTCAAGAAGGGGTTGCAAGATTTGGGATGTACGGTCCTCTTTGAGCCGGGGCGGGTGATTGTGGGAAATGCAGGTGTCTTGTTGACCCAAGTCCTGTATAAGAAGGCGCAGCGAGGCAAGCAGTTCGTGATTGTCGACGGGGCGATGAATGATCTGATTCGTCCGGCCCTCTACGGCTCTTATCACGAGATCTTGACTGTCAAAAAGAAGAAGCGGTCCGAAAAAGTAGATGTGGTGGGCCCTGTTTGTGAATCAGGCGATTTTTTTGCGGAAGGCCGGGCTCTTCCCAAAGTGGAGTCGGGGGATTTGATGGCTGTCATGAGCGCCGGGGCCTATGGTTTTGTGATGGCCTCGAATTACAACTCGCGCCCAAGGGCCGCGGAAGTTTTAGTGCATGGAGATCAGTATTCTGTTGTGAGAGAGAGAGAAGAATTTAAACATTTGATGCAAGGAGAAAAGGTCCCGAAGTTTTTGGTATAACCTTCTAAACTATATGAAAATTAACTTTACCAAGATGCATGGTCTGGGGAACGATTTCATCTTTATCGATGGTCGCAAGCTCAAAATTCCAAATTTCAAAAAAGTCGCCAAGTCTCTCTGTAACCGTCGTTTTGGCATTGGCGCGGATCAGATACTTATTTTGGGGAATTCGCGCAAGGCTGATTTCCGGATGGAGATCTACAATGCCGATGGAGGCGAGGTAGAGATGTGCGGCAACGGGCTTCGCTGTCTCACCAAGTATGTGATGGACCACAAGCTTTCCAAAAAGGCCGAGATGCGCGTGGAGACGCGTGCGGGGGTTCAGACCGTGAGGGCCCTTCCGCGGGGTCGTTATCAGGTCGATATGGGTGAGCCCATCATGAAGGGCCCTGATATCCCTGTGAGACTTTCGGGGCGTATCATCAATCGGCCGATTCGTGTGGATGGGCGTGAATTCCGGGCGACCTGTCTCTCGATGGGCAATCCGCACTGTGTTGTCTTTGTAGAAGATCTAAAAAATTATCCTGTGGCCAAAAACGGTCCGGTGATTGAGACGGGCCAGATTTTCCCCAAAAAAACAAACGTGGAGTTTGTCAAAGTTATTTCTTCCACCGAGCTTGAGATGCGTGTTTGGGAGCGTGGGGCGGGCGAAACGCTGGCTTGTGGCAGTGGGGCGTGTGCGGCGGCTGTGGCGGCGGCGTTGAATGGTTTTGTAGAGAGAAAGGTTCAAGTGCACCTCGCCGGAGGCACTCTTCAGATCGAATGGCCGCGAGAGACGAATCGTGTCTTGATGACAGGATTGGCAGAGACAGTCTTCGAAGGCATGGTCGAGATATAATTTTTATGTTTACAGGATCGATGGTGGCGTTAGTCACGCCTTTTAAAAATAATCAAATTGACGAAAAGGCCCTGCGTGATTTGGTGGAGTGGCATATCGCAGAAGGGACCGATGTGATTGTTCCTTGCGGGACGACGGGTGAGTCGGCGACCCTCAACTACCAGGAACACGATCGTGTCATCAAGATTGTGATTGAACAAGCCAGGAAGAGGGCCCAAGTCCTTGCGGGGACAGGCTCAAACGCGACTTCAGAAGCGATTGAGATGACGCTTCATGCTCGGGAAAATGGCGCGGATGGCTCTCTCCAGGTGACCCCTTATTACAACAAGCCCACGCAGGAGGGTTTGTTTTTGCACTTTCAGGCCATTGCCAAGGCCGTTGATCTGCCGATGGTCCTCTACAATGTCCCCGGGCGGACAAGCGTCAACATGCTGCCCGAGACGGTGGCTCGTTGTGCGGGGATCAAGAATGTGGTCGGGATCAAGGAGGCTTCTGGAAATCTCGAACAGGTGCAAAAAATTGTCCAGTTGTGTGGTCCGGATTTTACCGTTCTCTCCGGTGAAGATGCCCAAAATTTTGAAATTCTGGAGCTCGGCGGCCAAGGCATGATTTCCGTAACGGCAAATGTCGTCCCGGGGCGATTGGCCACCATGTGGGATCTCTATCGTGAAGGCAAAAAAGACGAGGCGCGGAAGATTCATCAAGGGCTTCAGCCGCTGCATGCCGCGATGTTTTATGAGACAAATCCAATTCCCGTCAAAACAGCCTTGGGCTGGATGGAAAAATGTTCGAATGAACTGCGTCTTCCTTTGTGTGCAATGGGTGAAAAAAACGCTTTACGCTTACAAGATGTTTTAAAAAAACAAAAAATTATCTAGAAAATAGAGAAAACTCTATGATTCGTATCATTGTTACAGGAGCGGCGGGGAGAATGGGGCAGAGGATCATTGCGAATCTCTGTGTGGACAAAAATTTCAAACTTGTTGGAGCCATTGAGAATCCCAAAAGTCCGGCTCTTGGAAAAGATGCGGGTCTCGTGGCGGGTTGTGGTGAGTGCGCCGTTAAAATAACAGATTCTTTAGAGAAGGTTGTCAGTTTGGGAGACGTTGTCATTGATTTTACGGCGGCGACAACGACGCTTCCGCATCTTGAAATCGCCGCTCTCCATAAAAAGGCCGTTGTGATTGGTTCGACGGGTCATACTCCCGAACAACGTGTTTCTATAGAAAGTATGGCGAAAAAAATCCCTATTGTGATGGCCTCCAACATGAGTGTGGGTATCAATGTGATGTGGAAGCTCCTTGCGGATGCGGCCAAAATTTTGGGGAGTGGTTTTGATATTGAAATCGTCGAGGCCCACCATCGCCTCAAAAAAGATGCCCCCAGCGGGACAGCCATCACGACGGCGGAAATTTTGGCTAAGGCCTTGGGCCGCAAGGTGGGGATCCAATCTATTCGTGGCGGTGATGTGGTGGGGGACCATACCGTTTTCTTTTTGGGCAATGGGGAACGTCTCGAGGTCACTCACCGCGCCTCTTCGCGCGATACCTTTGCCGTGGGCGCGATTCGTGCGGCCAAGTGGTTGTTCGGAAAACCCCATGGGCTCTACTCCATGGCCGATGTCTTGGGCCTGAAAGTATTTTAGGTTCCTAAAGAGTGGGGTACGCACAAAAAGGTGACGCTGATGGGCGTGTTTTTCTTTAAATCCATCGGACAGGGGAAGATCCGCCTCTTGGCGACGGTCGCAGAGACTCGATAATCGCCTTCTTCAAAAATTCTTTTCCACGTATCTCTTCCTTGCACTTGGTCTTCAGGCGCCCAGGGGGCCCGGAGGAGTTGACCGGAAGTTTCATGGACCCACCAAAAGGCGGATTGGTAGGTGTTCCAGGCGGTCTCTCGCATCTGTTCGTGTGTGAGCAGTGATTCTTCAGTAGCGACGAGGGTGATGTCCGCCCGTCCGTATTGTCTTATCATCTCCACCATTTTTGAATTCGTCATCCCTCGTGCTTCATGAAGGCCGTTGCCGATAATCATCACGGCCTTCCCGGGATCCATCCCATTTTCTTGAAGAAAATTGAGCAGGGTCCGGGGATCACCAATATCGGTCCGGATAAATTTTAAAGTTTTGGGAAGATTACCGATTTCTTGTTCGTGTCTGGCGGCCTGGAGGGCTGCTTCTTCTTTATCTGCCGCTACAAAAGAGTAACCCTCTTCTCCAAATCTTCGAATAAAGAGTTGAAGGCCTACCGCATGCCCCACGGCATGTTCGATAATAACAGAATTTTTTTTGCTGCCGTGTTGATGAATGAGTTCGATGGCCCCTGTGAAACTTTCTTCATTGGCGTCGCGACTGGCGGCTACATTAAAACCCCGCACCACGTGAGGTTTGGCCCCTAAGGCCTTGAGGAGGGCTTCGTGCTGGTTGAGATAGGGATGATAAGCCCCGATAATCCCCGAAGTGCCGGGGCCTCTTCTAAAAACACGAGCCCCTATGTCGGTAATTTTTCCTTCAGAGATCAGTCCGACTTCCTCCAGGATCCTCTCCAGCTCCGGACTGTGAGGAGGAATTTCAAAGCGGTTTCCTTTCAGAAGTCCAGAGGCCTTGAGGGCTACAAGGATGGAGGAGAGACGATAACCGATCTCAATGTGTTTCCAATTGGCAATCCAGCCGGAAACGAAGGTGCTGAGTGACGGATAGGAGATCCAATTTTTTATTTTTCTTCGCTGACTCCCGTCGGCCTTACCTTCAAACCAATCACGCAACTCCTGAACCATGTCGGTCTGATAGTCCGGAGATAAGGTTTCAACTTCTTCAAGGACATAGCGGGCATCGCTCAAGGTGCGGATAAATCCCTTTTTTGTACGATCGAGATAACCACGGTTGTACAAAACATGAAGGTCTCGGGAGAGTTGATCAGGATCCAGGCGTTGTTTTTTGGCATAGTCTGCGATCTTTATTTCTTCCCCCCGATTGAGGTGTTCCAGTGTCCCCAACTTTTTGTGTGTCGAAAGAAGATACCGCAGGAGCCACAGGTTGGGGGGCGCTGTGATTGAGGCGGTATAAACCAGGGTTCGTATCACCTGTGCCGCGCGTAAAACGGAAGCGACACGATCCGGTGCGAGGGGTGAGGGCTTCCGGATCGTTTTTTCGAGTTGATCCAGCCATTGAATGATTTGAGAGCCTGCTTTAAAAAGATGAGGCACTTCCGAAATAAAGATGTCAAAGTGTTTTCTGCTTATTTGGGGAAATCCAGACTCATCCGGGGGTGTGCGGTCAGAAAGTATTTTTAAAAGAGGCACGGCGGCGGCGTGTTTCATTAATTCCGGAAACTGGGCCAGATGGATTTGCAGGTAAAGATCTCCATCCAGAAAAGTCCTGGGGCACAACACAGCCATCTCGGGAATCAGGCGACCCGCTTCTTGCCAGGCTTGGCCTTCAAGATAGCGTGACTCTCCTCTGGCAACTCCTGACAAGTCTTTTGCCGCAGCCACCAATCCCGGAGCCACCCTGACAAGTTGGTTGTAACCAGGGCCCGCAAAAAATTTCAGATAGGGAGAGACTTGCATGTTTATGCCTCATAACTCTACTTTTCCTGATTTGACATTTTTATTTCTGATCATTAAAGACAAAAAATCTATGAAACCCCCGTTTGCGGATCGCATCAAAAACTTGCCCCCCTATCTTTTTGCCGAAATTGATCGTCTCAAGGCGGAACAAGTCAAAAAGGGTGTGGATGTGATTGATCTGGGTGTTGGAGATCCCGATTGTCCCACGCCTTCTCCTATTATCAAGGCCCTGCAAAAGGCTGCGGAAGATCCTTCCAATCACCAGTATCCCAGTTATTCCGGGATGAATTCCTTCCGGGAGGCGGCGGCTCACTGGATGAAGAAACGGTTTGGGGTGGGGCTGGATGCGGCGACGGAAGTCGTTTCTTTGATTGGTTCCAAAGAGGGGATTGCGAATTTCCCGTTAGCTTTTGTGAATCCCGGCGATGTCGTCCTGATCCCTTCACCGGGTTACCCTCCTTATTATAGCGGGACTCTTTTTGCGGGCGGTGAGCCTTATTTCATGCCGCTGCGTCGTGAAAACAAGTTTTTGCCGGACTTGCAGGCCATTCCCGAGGATGTGGCTCGCAAGGCCAGGGTTATGCATATCAACTATCCCAATAACCCCACGGGGGCGATGGCGGGGCCGGAGTTTTACAAAGAGGTGATCGCCTTTGCGCACAAGTACGAGATCATCGTGTGCAGCGATGCGGCCTATTGTGAACAGTACGATCAGGTCAAACCGGTATCATTTCTGGAAATCGAGGGGGCTCGTGAGGTGGGGATCGAGTTTCATTCGCTCTCCAAGACCTACAATATGACGGGATGGCGTATTGGTTTTGCCTGTGGCCATGCCGGTGTCATCGCAGGTTTGGGAAAGGTGAAGACCAATATTGACTCCGGAATTTTTCAGGCCGTTCAACATGCGGGCATTGCGGCCTTGGAGGGAGATCAGGGTTGCGTCGAAGAGATGCGCAAAATCTACCGCTTGCGCCGCCGCCTGGTCACCCAAGGATTAAAAAAGATCGGCTGGGATGTGGCCTGCGCGGAGGCGGCCTTTTATGTCTGGGTGGCCGTTCCCAAGGGGATGACCTCCAAGGTCCTCGCCATGAAGGCCCTCGAAGAGGCGGGCGTAGTCATCACGCCCGGCAACGGTTTTGGTGAGTTTGGGGAAGGGTATGTGCGTTTTGCCCTGACTCGTAACGAGCAGCGTCTCCAAGAGGCCCTGGATCGGCTCTCCGGTATTAAGATTTAATAGATATGACTAAAATGCAGTATTCTTCATTTTGGTCTTGACTAAAATGAAGTATGGTTCAATATAGTCATATGAATACCCCTCTCCGTCCGCAGGCAGCAAAGATCGCTCAAGATTTGGAAAAGAAAATGGTCTTCCTGACAGGGCCGCGCCAGGTGGGAAAGACGACCCTCGCCCAATCCCTTAAAAGCCAATGGTCGTGCATTGATTATCTCAACTATGATTCCGATAACGATCGTTCCTTGATCGTCAAACAGCAATGGGATCGTAAGGCCGATCTCATTATCCTGGATGAGATTCACAAGATGAAAAAATGGAAGTCAGGTCTTAAAGGAATTTACGACACAGAGGGCGTGCGGCCTCGAATTTTGGTGACCGGTAGCGCAAGAATGGATGTTTATCGCCGTGGCGGCGATTCCTTGGCAGGAAGGTATTTTCTGCATCATCTCCTGCCGTTTTCCGTAAGGGAATTAAGGGGCCATGCATCTCCAAAAAAAATTTTTGAAGACTTGATGACTTTCGGCGGATTTCCAGAACCTTTTTTCCTGCAGTCAGAAGAAGCGGCTCAGCGCTGGCGCAAAACCCATCTGGAGAGGATCGTGCGCGAAGATGTTCAAGATCTGGAGCCCGTCAAGGACATACGAACCCTTCTCCTACTTGTCGATATGCTGAGGGAGAGAGTGGGGTCCACGATTTCATTTGGATCTTTGGCCAACGATCTTCATGTCTCCTATCATACGGTGAAGAGGTGGGTGCAGATCCTTGAAAACATGTATGTCCTTTTTGTGGTTCCCCCCTATCACCGCAATCTGGCACGGGCGATTTTGAAAGAGCCAAAAATATATTTTTATGACACGGGAGCGGTTAGGAACGGAAAGGCGGCTCGTCTTGAAAATACCGTCGCTCTTTGCTTGAAAAAAGACCTTCTTTACAGGGAGGATACACAGGGATTGGAGACTCAATTACATTACGTGAGAGACAAGGAAAAGCGGGAAGTGGATTTTTTGACCTTGGTGGAGGGCAAGATGGAACTCTTGGTGGAAGTCAAGCTTGCCGAGACAGATCTCAGCCGGTCTCTGGCCTACTATCATCGCCGATTAAAACCCATCGAGTCGTTGCAAATTGTCCATGAGACGACTCGCCGAAAAACCGTTGAAGGGATTTCCGTCCTTCCCGCCGCTGAGTGGCTTGATACCTTGGCCTTGTAGTAAGGATTCTCGAATTACGTCTTTATCGTACGGGTAGACAAGACTTCCAGAGCAGCTTAAAGACTTCCCATGTTCACTTATATCGGTGTTGGCTCTAACCTCGGCAATCGAGAGGAGAATATCCTGAAAGCCAGGCAGCTTCTCCATGCCAAGGGAATTCATATTCTTCGCACGTCTCCTTTATATAAAACAGAGGCCCTCTGTCGCCCGGGGCAGACGATGCCTGCCTTTTTAAATGGTGTTTTTGAAGTTGAGACAGAATTAGCCGCTAAAGATCTCCTTTCACAATTGGAGCAGGTCGAAAAAAACATGGGGCGGATCAAGAAGGGAGATTGGCAGCCTCGCACCATCGATCTGGATATTCTCCTGTACGGAGATCAGGTGATCTCCACCGATCGGTTAAAAATTCCGCATCCTGAAATGGAGAAAAGATGGTTTGTGTTAAAACCCCTCGTGGATTTGGCTCCTTGTTTGACCCATCCCCTTTCTAAAAAGAGTATCCAGAATATGCTGGATGACATAGAAAAATAAAATATATCTCCTGAAGGTACTTTCAGGATAGGAGGGTAGTTCGAGCGTGAGAAGCCAACTTTGACAAATCATGACGCCCCGCGTTAGCAACTTCTTTAGAAGGGTGACGAAAATACCTTCAATCAATGGCTGGGGATCCATATAATATAAAAGGAGGAAATGATTATGCCAGTTTTTGCAGAAACATTACCGGTGAAAGGCTTGATGGTTCCGGAACTAAAGCTGATAGAGGGTGATGTTTTCCCCATGGGAAGTGCCGCACTGGATGCACAGTATAATAATTGCAAACCACGCCTGGTGAGAGCGGATAGTTTTTTGCTTGATCCTCATCTGGCAACTGTTGGGCTTCAAAAGGCAGTCTTGGGCGAGAAAGTAGCCAACGATAATGCTCCCGATAATTTCCCCGCCACGTTCTCTGTTGATTTATGGGAGAATTTTACCACCAGATTGTCAGCAATGTCGGGCAAACGTTTTGGCACTGTCACAGAGGCAGAATGGGAGTTTGCTTGCAAGGATCGTATTGATGCCAGGGAATTGATGGAAAAAAGAGGATTAAAATCCATTGCCGACTTACAGGCATGGCTTGTGGAAGGTGGTGGAAATCAAGTTGTGGAAAACTGCGTAGTTTTGGGAAAGGGAGAAAAGCTTACCACAAGAGCGAGATTGCTCATAAATCCCACCGATTCTAAATTTCAAAGAATTCTTGAACAAGCCCACACGATCAGTCTTTGGACTTGTTTTGGAACAGCCAGCGGCGGCTTGAGCTTTAATGAAGCTGTGTATGACACTAATAGGAGAAGCCCGGTAGGACAAAAGCCTCCAAACGGCAAAGGATTGTATGATATGTCAGGGTTGATGTGGGAGTGGACGGGAGATGTTTATGCAGCTGATACTCAACGTCTTGGGATAGAAAACCCATACAACGCTCCAAAGAATGCAGAAGATAGGAGTCCTCGAGTGCGGCGTGGCGGCTCTTGGTTCGATGGCCGTGTTTGCTTACGTGCGGCTTGCCGCCGCAGCATTAGCCTCGTTAATCGCCGCGATGATTTCGGGGCTCGGCTCGCCGCCTCTGCCGGACCCAAAGTAGTTTAACACTCTGCACTTTTATCCCCTCCGGGGACAAGCTGCTTTTACCCTTTGCCAGTTTGTCCTATATCCCCTCCTAACCTCCCCTTAAATTAAGGGGAGGGAGACCGCGGATTCCCCCTCTTAGTTTAAGAGGGGGTGAGGGGGAGATATTAATGACCTTCCGAAGATATGAATTTAACCATCCCAGCTTCAAAGAACGAAGAAAGTTTCTCAGATTGGCTATTGAGTTGGATGGTGGGCAACACACTAAGAAAGAAGCGATGACTTATGATCAGGACCGATCAAATTACCTCCGAGAACACAATATTAAAGTTGTCCGATTTTGGAATAATGATGTGTTAAAAAATATGGAAGGTGTTTTGGAAGATATTTTAAATCATCTCGTGAAGACCTCCCCTATTTAGACCTCCCCCTCACCCCCTCCTTTGTAAGGAGGGGGAATAAGACCAAAGAGCGCAGTGTCCCCCGGTCTCTCGTAAGTCATTTATTGGAAATCTTCGATGGGGTTTCAGGGGAGTGCAGGATCTCCCCTGACTTCAAGAGAGGATCTGGCTTTGCCAGTCCGAACGAATCGACTGAGCGCGATCGGTGGGAATTTTTTGCCATTTTTCAGGTATCCGACTTTTGAGCTGGAAAAAGGGGGAGGGAAACAAGTTAGCGCTTATGCGGCTTCCCCTCCTCATGCAGGGGAACCCAGAAGAGGAGCAGCATTGAAGGGATCGCGGCGGCAAAGCTCAAGATGAATAAATTCATGTAGCCGATTTTTTCGACAATAATGCCGCTAAATCCGCCGATCAATGTGGCTCCCAAACTCATGATGGCCGTGCCGATGGCGAAGTGGGCCGCCTTGTACCGGGGGTTGCAGAGTCGCATCAGGTAGACCATGAGGGCGGCCGAGCCGAGACCGCCGGCAATATTTTCGTAGGCGTGGATGATGGCGATGAGGGTGATGCCCGCGTGGGTATTGGCGGCGGGTTTGAGGAGTGCCAGGAGGACATAGGCCCAGATGTTGATATTCATGAGAAGGGTTAAGGGCCAGATGGCTTTTTGAAGGCCGGCCTTTTTGATCCACCAAGCGCCTAGCAGGGTGCCGGCGATGGTGGAAAACGAACCCACAAATCCGCCCAGCCATGCGATTTGTGTCTTCACGACACCGAGCTCCCTCAGGAGAAAGGGGGTGTTCATCGCAAAGAGGATTTCATCACCCAACTTGTAGGTGGCGACAAATATTAGGACGAGGACGATTTTGTCTTGTTTCAAATAAGAGACAAAAGACTCGACAAAATTTTTGCGGACCCCGGTCCAGCTTGTTATCGAGGTGGCCGATTTTGTTTTTTCTCTTTCGAATTTGGGAAGAAGAAAGACATGGAGGAGAAAAAAGACACTCATCGTCAGGGCGGCTGCGCCGAAGCCGTAGAACCAATTGGCCAGGCCGGCAATAGCGACCAAAACACTCCGCGCATAAATGACGGCGATCCGATAGGCCAGGACACGAAGACCGGAGTAGGCCGCTTGATCGGATTTTTCTGTCAAACCCTCCAGATAGTACGCATCAATGGCGACGTCGTTGGTGGCGGCCAAAAAGGCAAGGCCGATGAAGAGAAAGGCCATGATATGAAGGGCAGACGAAGGAGCTGCGGGGCCCTGGCTTCCGGCCAGGATGGCCATGACGAAGACCAGGAGGGTGATCAGGAGTTGAAGCCTCACGAGCCATTGTCGTTTGGTGCTGAAGATATCGAGCAAAGGAGCCCAGAGAAATTTCAGATTCCAGGGGATGCCCAAAAAATTCAAAAAACCCAGGAAGGTTTCTCGCGCCCCTTGATCGGTGAAAAAGACCGCCGACAAAAAGCGGACGATCATATAAGGAAGGCCCTCGGTGAAATACGTCGAGGCCACCCAGAGAGAGGTTCGCCAGGTTTTTTGAGAAGGGGCCGGGTTGTTCAAGCGGGTTTCCGTGGGTTTTTTAATTTGCCTTTCCGGGTCAGCCCATTTACACCTTTGTGATAAACAAAAAGCAAGGGGGAAGATTTTTATGCAATTTTTTATTGATTCTGCTGACGTCAAAGAGATTCGTGATTGCTGGGAGATGGGTTTGATTGACGGGGTGACCACCAATCCGTCGCTCGCGGCCAAGACCGGACGCAATTACAACGAGACGCTAAAAGAAATTTCCCAAATTGTGGATGGGCCTATCAGTGCCGAAACCATCAGTCTGGATTTTGAAGGCATGATGAAGGAGGCCTATGACTTTGCCAAGATTCATAAAAATATTGTGATCAAGATCCCCATGACGTTGACGGGAATGAAGGCCGTTAAGAAGCTTTCACAGGAAGGCATCAAAACCAATGTGACCGTGACCTTTACGGCGAATCAGGCTCTGCTCGTTGCTAAGGCCGGTGCGACTTATGTGAGTCCGTTTGTGGGACGTCTGGATGATATTTCGGAAGAAGGGATGGAAGTGATTCAACACATTCGCCAGATTTATGATAATTACAGTTTTAAGACAAAAATCTTAGTTGCCTCTATTCGTAATCCGATTCATGTGAGGGACTCCGCTTTGATTGGCGCCGACGTAGCGACGATTCCCTATTCCATCATCAAACAACTCGCCAACCATCCTTTGACCGAGATTGGCATCGAAAAATTTTTGAAGGATTGGGAAAAGGTCCCCAAGTAGGGGCGTGGTCCGCATGCCCCTCTTTTTAATTTTTTTAAATTATTTTTTTAAATTCAACAGTACCTGCTTGGCCACCGCCTGAAAGCACTCCATCACGTTAGTACCCTTTTTGGCGACTGTTTCAAATTCCAGAAGATTTCTTGAGTTGAAAAATTTGTGGAGCTCAGAAGAAGGAAGTATATTTTTCAAATCCTGTTTGTTGTATTGGAGTGCCAGGGGAATGGTCTGAAAATCGGCATCATGGTTTTTGAGAGTTATTTGAAGATTTTTCCAACTCTCCAGATTTTGTTCCAGCCTGTCAATCTGTGAATCGACGACAAAGACAACACCATCCACTCCCTTGAGGATCAGGTTGCGTGAGGAATGATAAATCAGTTGTCCCGGGACCGTATAAACGTGGACTCTTACTTTATACCCATTGACCTTCCCCAGGGAGAGGGGAAGAAAATCAAAGAAGAGAGAGCCATCTTCATGGTTGGAGAGAGAAATAATTTTGTTTTTTTCCTCGACCCCCGTTTTTTGACAGATGTGCTGGATGTTCGTCGATTTTCCGGCCGCCTGGGCCCCGAAATAGGCGATCTTGCAGTTGACTTCTTTTTCTTTGGCATTGATGAAAGACATAGGGGGGGATGGTAGCCCTTTCTAAGGCTACCTTCAACAATTTTAATATTTTAATTTTAATATTTTTTCCGATTTCCCAAGGATCGAGAGAGAGTTTTGGGATCGGTATATTCCAGAGTTCCGCCGACGGGGACTCCGGAGGCGATACGGGTCAGAGGGATTTCAGACGGGGCGAGAATTTTCTTAAAATAGAGGGCCGTCGCTTCGCCTTCGGTGTTGGGATTCATGGCGAGGATGATCTCCGCAATGTCACCTCCTTCGATACGTTTGAGCAGGCCCTGAAGACGGATATCCTCGGGGCCTGTGCCTTCGAGCGGTGACAACGAGCCATGAAGGACATGATACAGGCCGTGGTATTCTCCTGTTTTTTCAAACATCATCAGGTCCACCGGTTCCTGAACAACGCAAATCAGATGGCGATCACGTGCCGGATCCTGACAGATCGTGCAGATTTCCTCTTCGGTTAAATCCTGGCAAATTTTGCAGTACCGAACCTTTTCCTGAATCGTTGTTAAGGCCTTTGTGAGATCACCGGCGAGCCCTTGGTTGTCACGAAAAATAAAAAGGGCAAGCCGCGTGGCTGATTTTTCGCCAATACCGGGAAGTTGGCTCAGGGCACGTATCAGGGGCTCCAAAGGATTCATGGCGTTTCTCTTCCAGATCTTTCAACTTTTGTTGTGTTAGGGCCAAAGACGGCCAGGGCGTCATCCACGATTTGAGGGGCCTTGGTTTCTTCGTGAGGAGCAGACGAAGCTATGTTCTCTTGGTTAAAATGGAGGTTGATGGGACGACCAAAAAATTCTTTTAAGAGATCTTTAATGACAGACACTCGTTCCGGATCCTGAAGGAGGGTGGTTGCCATCGATTTGGGTGGCAGGCGGAGTGTGATTTCGGATTCTGAAATATTTGTTACAACTCCCTGCGAGAGCATGGAATAAATTTGCGGTTTTTTTGCCCTGAGATGAGTCATAAAACCGGGCCACAGAGGATTGCTCGATTTGGACGGATTCTCCACGCGGGGGGCCAATGAAGGCGCTCTGGGAAGGGGTGAAACTTCCAGTTGCGGAGACTCCGATGAAAGTTGGCTGAGCATTTTGACCAACTCGTCGACCGAGCGCAACTGATCAAAGTGGCAGAGACGCAGGAGGAGGGTATCCAAAAGAATCTTGGGAGAAGAGGAACGTAACAGCTCCGTAATGCCTCGCTGTAGAATCCGAAAAAGCCGATCCAGATCTTGGGCCGACACGCCCTTGGCTTGGACCGCGAGATCGGAAATCTCTTCCTCGGGAAGATCAAAGAGGACAGGGTCCTGCGTGACTTGAGTCACCAGGAGGTGACGAAAGTATTCGAGGAGATCCAGTGAAAGTCTCTTCATTTCGGCCCCGGCGTCAAAGGCAGCTCCAGCTATTTTGAGGGTTTTTGCGCCGTCCCCCTTCAGGATAGCCCCGATCAGATCCATAATAAAGCGGCGTGTGGAGACACCCACAATTTCCTCAACGGAGGCCAGCGAAATTTTGGAACCCGTAAATGAGACGATCTGGTCAAAAAGACCCAGGGCATCTCGAAGCCCTCCCTGGGCTTCCCGGGCTATGAGATAGAGGGCCGGTTCTTCGGCCTCAACAGACTCGGCTACGGCAATTTTTTTTAGATGAGTCACAATCGTGGAACGTGGAATAGGCCGTAAATCAAACCGGATGATGCGTGACAGTACCGTCAGCGGAATTTTTTGAGGATCGGTGGTGGCAAAGAGAAAAAGGGCGTGCGCCGGGGGCTCTTCGAGAGTTTTCAGAAGGGCATTGAAGGCAGCCGTCGAGAGCATGTGGACTTCGTCGATAATGTAGATTTTGTAACGACCACCTGGTGGAAGGTAATAAATTTTTTCGCGCAGATTCCGAACGTCATCCACGGACGTATTGGAAGCCCCATCGATCTCCATGACAGAAAGCGAGCGTCCCTCGGTAATTTCACGGCAGGAAGTGCATTGATTGCACGGGTCCTTGGTGGGGCCTTTTTCACAATTCAAGGCCTTGGCGAAGATACGAGCCAGCGATGTTTTCCCTATGCCTCGTGGGCCGTTGAAAAGATAGGCATGATGGAGTCGATTTTGATCCAGGGCGTTTTTGAGAATCTGGACAGTTGTCTCCTGTCCCACAACGGCACCAAAGTTTTGAGGGCGGTATTTACGGGCAAAGGCCTGGGATGACATGTGTGATCAGTAAACCTATCTCCTTTTTGGATCAAGGTTTTTGATACAACATTTCGACAAATTCTTTCTTATTGATACCTCTTGAATGGGTTGTTAGGGGACCTCGATGCGTCTTCTCAAGATTGCGGCCCTTCTCCTGGGAGTTAGCCTGCTTTATTTTATTATTCGCAAGATAGGCGTGGAGCCCTTAAGGCTTGGTTTCTCTGTTTTAGGTTGGCGTCTTTTGATTCCGGTGGCCATTGTTCTACCGGCTCATCTTCTTTTTACACTCTCATGGCGGTTGTTTCTCAAACGATTTCAAAATTATTCCGTCCCTTTTTGGAAACTCTTCCGTATCAAGGTGGCGGGTGAGGCGGCCAATACTTTAACACCGCTTAATTTTGTGGGTGGAGATCCCGTCCGTATCTGGCTTCTCTCAAAAAATTTTCCGGTAGAAATTGGGGGGGCTTCGGTTGTTGTGGATCGCACCCTTCAGATACTGGCGGTTGTCAGTCTTATTTTTTTGGGAAATGTTGCTTCTCTCTTTCATCTTCACCTTCCGACGTATGCCAGGGTCTTGTTGGGGGTTTCCGCGACTCTTCTTCTGATTTTTATTCTCCTCTTTCTCTTTCAACAGACGAAGGGGTTTTTTCAGAAGCTGGCACGATGGATTCAAAAGATTAAAATTCGGAAATTTTCGGAAAATACCTTAAAAATAATTGAGGATCTCGATCATTACGTCGGTGAATTTTATAAGCAGGATAAACCGCTTTTCTTTGTTTGTTTTTTTCTTCACCTGATCGCTCGAGTTTTGAGTGGTGTTTTTGAAATATACGTTCTGGCACATCTTTTGGGTGTTCCCATGAGTCTTTGGGATGCTGTCTTTTTTGCGGCGGTCATTCCTTTGACAAATCTGATCGGTGGTATCGTCCCGGGTACCTTGGGCGTGATGGAGGGAGTGGTGAGTTCTCTCTTCATGGCTCTTCATTGGAATCCTGCCGATGGATTAATCCTGCAAATTGCCAGGCGACTCCGCGCCTCTCTTTGGATTGTTGTCGGACTTGTTTTTATTTTCTTCTTCAAATCCGAAGACAAAAGGGGTGTTGAAAAGGTTGTTCCGAGCGCCCAGAAATGATAACTTCATTTTATGCCTCGTGTCCGCTTCCCATTTGAGACACCTTATATCAATACGATTCCGCTGAAGGAGCAATCGCCCTATCCGGGCGATGAGGCACTTGAGCAAAGGATCCGGAGTCTTATTCGATGGAATGCCATGGCCATGGTGGTGCGTGCCAATGCCCGTGAGCCAGGCATTGGCGGACATATTTCAACTTATGCCTCTTGTGCTAATTTATTTGAGGTGGCCTTTAATCATTTTCTCAAAGGTCATGAAGCGCCGGGTGGAGGTGATCAAGTCTACTTTCAAGGTCATGCGGCCCCCGGTATTTATGCCCGAGCTTTTTTAGAAGGAAGGATCTCCGAAACCGAGCTGGACAATTTCCGAAGAGAATTACAACCAGAACCCGGTCTTTCTTCTTACCCTCATCCCTGGCTCATGCCCGATTTTTGGGAATTCCCGACGGTCTCGATGGGACTCTCCCCGCTTCAGGCCATTTATCAGGCTCGGTTTAATCGTTATCTTAAAGATCGGGGTTTGAAGGATACCGATGGGTGTCACGTCTGGGCATTTTTGGGCGATGGAGAAATGGATGAACCCGAATCGATGGGTTCACTCACCGTCGCTTCACGTGAGGAGCTCGATAATCTCACCTTTGTCATCAATTGCAATTTGCAACGATTGGATGGTCCCGTGCGTGGCAATGGAAAAATTATACAGGAGCTTGAATCTCTTTTTCGTGGCGCCGGTTGGAACGTGATCAAGGTAATTTGGGGAAGAGATTGGGACCCCCTTTTGGAGCAAGATAAAGCGGTTTACTTGGTTGAGAGGATGGGCGAGGCCGTTGACGGGGATTATCAAAAATATGTAGTAGAGCCCGGTGCCTACACACGAAAACATTTTTTTGGAACACGTCCGGAACTTCTCAAACTTGTCGACCCTCTCTCAGACGATCAGATCCGTAAAATGTCGCGCGGGGGTCATGACTCACAAAAAATTTATGCGGCCTATCAGGCGGCGATGAGAGAACGCGGAAGGCCGACGGTGATTCTAGCCAAGACTATTAAAGGTTATGGTTTAGGCGAAGCGGGGGAAGGGCGGAACATTACCCATCAGCAGAAAAAAATGAATGAAGCAGAACTTAAAAAATTTCGGGACCGCTTTCATATTCCCGTAAGTGACAAGGATCTTATTCATACTCCTTTTTATCGCCCGTCTCCGAAGAGCCAAGAGGCGGAGTATCTTCTTGAGAGGCGGCGCTCCTTGGGCGGTTTTGTTCCGAAGAGGCGCACGCAGAAGACAAAAATTTCAACCTTCGAAATTTCTGAATTCAAAGAATTTTTGGAGGGTACGGACAAAGAAGTAGCGACCACCATGGCCTTTGTTTCACTCCTCTCCAAACTTTTGCGTCATCCCCGTTTGGGGAAATGGATCGTACCCATTATTCCGGATGAGGCGCGCACCTTTGGTATGGATCCTCTTTTTCGGCAGATTGGTATTTATTCGGCGATCGGACAACTCTATGAACCCGTCGATTCAAAAATGGTCCTCTGTTACCGCGAGTGCAAGGAAGGGCAACTGCTCGAAGAGGGGATCACCGAGGCGGGATCTGTATGTTCTTTTATAGCCGCAGGCACAGCGGAGGCGTCACACACACTCCCGATGATTCCTTTTTATATTTATTATTCGATGTTTGGATTTCAGAGGGTTGGTGATTTTTTTTGGGCGGCGCAAGACGCGCGCACGCGGGGATTTCTCCTGGGAGGTACGGCAGGGCGTACGACCCTTGCGGGCGAAGGCCTCCAACATCAGGATGGTCACAGTCATCTTTTGGCTAGTGCCTATCCCCGTATCAAATCCTATGAGCCGGCTTTTGCCTATGAGCTCATGGTGATTATCCGGGAGGGTATTCGAGAAATGTTCGAAAATGGCGAGGAATGGATTTACTATCTCACTTTGCAAAATGAAAAATACCCCATGCCCTCTCTGCCCCTCTCCCAAGATCAAGATCAGGAGCGCGTCATGGAGGGGATTATGCGTGGCATTTATCTTTTGAGTCCGGTGGGCGTGGCTCCCAAAGAGGGAGCTTCCCTTCATCTTTTGGGGAGTGGGTCTATCCTGCGTGAGTGTCTGCGTGCCAGGGATATTCTCCATGAAAAATTTCAGATTGCGGCCCATGTCTGGAGTGTGACGAGTTTTAGTGAGTTGCGCCGTGAAGCCCTCGACGTTGAGCAGTGGAATTTACTTCATCCCACTTCCCCTCCGAGAGTGCCCTGGATCTCGACTCTTTTGGGAGATGAGGATCAGATTGTCATTGCCTCCACCGATAATATGAAGGCTGTCCCCGATCAGATAGCGCGTTGGGTCCCGGGCTTTTATTCTCTAGGTACGGATGGTTTTGGCCGCAGTGAGTCCCGAAAGGATTTGAGACGGTTTTTTGGGGTGGACGCTGAGTCGATTGTGGTGGCCACACTCTCTCAGTTAATGCGAAGAAACAAAATTTCTCCGGAGAAGGTCAAGCAGGCCCTCGATCAATTTGGGATGTCATCAAAGAGCTAATTCCCCGTGAGTCGTTTTGCTAAAACTAAGCCCGTCGTAAGAACTGGCTTGATTGCTAGCCAATTTCATTATAGAAATGGGTTTCATTCCATGAACCCTCGTTATCGACGACTGACTTTTCTTCTTTTTCTCCTCTTACTCTTAGGCCTCTATCCTCCAAGGGCCGAAGCCAAGGTGGCGAGTTTGGGCGTCGACCTCTTTGCCGTGGATTCTTCCGGCACC
>Ga0209515_10000285_pt1 | contig 96214 bp, 107 predicted proteins | sample Subgroupgradi54m_FD_187454 | JGI IMG/M metagenome (GOLD analysis project Ga0209515, IMG submission 187454) | Subsurface groundwater microbial communities from S. Glens Falls, New York, USA - GMW60B uncontaminated upgradient, 5.4 m (SPAdes)... ... | reverse complement strand
GTTGCCCGCCTGCCGCAAGGCTTTGTTGTTGAACGGCGGGCCAGCCACCATGAGGTAGAAGGCCTGCCAGCTAAGCGCAGCCCGCTCGAGCAGACGAATGTTCGGTTCACTCTTTAGCTTTGGGACTTCGGTAGCAGGCGGTTCAATGATGATATCGACCTCACCAGCGCGCAAGTTAGCCACGCGAGCGTTCGTATCGACGATGGTGCGGAAAATGATGCGGTCGACCAGACCCACATTCTTGTCCCAGTGCTTGTCAAACCGCTCCAGAGTGATACTTTCCAGAGGGCGCTTCTCGACAAACTTGTAAGGCCCCGTTCCCACGGGCCCGAGCAGGAAGTTCTTGCCGAGCCGCTTGGCGGCAGTTGGAGAGACCATCATCCCCGCCCGGTCGCTGAGGATAGAGAGGAAGGGGCTGAACGGTTTGTCCAGCGCGATGGCGACTGTCAGGTCGTCGACGACGGTGACCGACTTGACCAGGTTGACCTCGGCGCGCCGCGGGGACCCAAACGCGGGGTCCAGCATCCGCTCGAAGTTGTACTTGACCGCTTCCGCGTTAAAGGGCGTGCCATCGTGGAAGATGACGTTCGGCCGCAGTTTGAACGTGTAGGTCCGCCCGCCGTCGCTGATCTGCCAGGACGTCGCGAGCATCGGGACGATCTCGAGGTCCTGGTTGAGGTCGACGAGCTTGTCGAAAAGATTTTGAAAAATGTGGCGGTCGACAAAAGCCGAGGACTGGTGGGGATCGAGGTTGGGGGGGTCTTCGTGGAGCGCCACCCGGAGCACGCCGCCCCGTTGTGGAGCTGCGGCGGACAGGGAGGTCAGCACCAGGACCAGCACGAGCACGGCTACGACCGAGATTCGTCTCACACCTATCACCGCCCGCTTTCCGGATAAGAGTATCCTCTCCGAGGTTAGCTCATCCGCAGGTGCGCAGAGGGGACTTGAATCGTTTCTGGCTGGTCGAGAGGATCGGATTAGACTCTTTTGCCCTGTTACCGGTATCTCCTGCTCCTTGTGTGGTCTCTCGACTGAAGCAGGCGGGCATGCAGGCCGACCCTAGCTTGGGGTCCACGTCCTGATAGCGGAGGCGCGGTCCCCCCATGGGCCGCGTGTGATGCGTGCTGACTCGTCGACGGAGAACAGTAGTCGATCTAAGGGCGCGAGGAGGAAGGAAGGTTCTCCCTGCCCCACTTCTTGCGGAGGTAGTTCGTCAAACCGCCGACGAGCAACATCTCGATCTGCCGGGGCGAGAGCGCATGCACGAGGCGAATCTCCTTTCCCGTCGTTCGGTTGCGCAGCAGAATGGGTTGCCCCCCGCTGATCTGGGCCTTCAGGTCAGGGAGCTCGAGCATATCGCCCTGGCCGACTGCGGCATAGTCGGCGGGCGTAGCGAATCGCAGCGGGGGGATCCCGAAATTCACGAGGTTCGATTCGTGGATGCGGGCGAAGGATTTGGCGAGCACCGCCTTGACTTGCAAGAACATAGGCGCGAGCGCGGCGTGCTCGCGACTGGAGCCTTGCCCGTAGTTCTCGCCCCCCACGATGAAGCCACCGCCGGCCTCGCGCGCACGGGCGGGGAAGGTCGGGTCCACATACGCGAAGGTGTACTCACTAATCGCGGGAACGTTCGATCGGAGGGGGAGGACCTCGTTCCCGCCGGGGATGATGTGGTCCGTGGAGATGTTATCACCGAGCTTGATCAACACCGGCCCCGTCACTGCTGCCGGGAGCGGGGTCGGGGGTGGGGGCGGCACCAGGTTCGGGCCAGAGTAGATCTCCACGGACTCGGGGTGTTCTGCGGGCGGCAGGTAGTCCGCCTCGTGGAGGAAGTACTCCGCTGGCTCCTCAATCGAGGGGACCGGGCCCAGCGTGCGCGGATCGGTAATCACGCCACTGAGGGCCGTGGCGACCGCGACCTCGGGGGAGCACAGCCAGACCGCGTCGTCCGCCGTCCCGCTGCGCCCTTTGAAGTTGCGGTTGAAGGTGCGCACACTGTTGCCCCCCGATGGGGGCGCCGCCCCCATCCCGATACAGGGCCCGCAGGCGATGCCGCGGTCCTGAACCCCCGCGGCGACCACGTCCCAGTACGCGCCCGTCTTCATGACGTTGAGGAGAATCTGACGGGATCCTGGTGAGAAGGTCATGTGCAGGTTGGGCGCGATGTGCTTGTTGTGCAACGCTCTGGCGACGACCATCAGGTCACGGTAGGAGGAGTTGACCGACGAGCCGACGCACACCTGGGTCACAGGCGTCCCCGCCACTTCGCGGACCGGCACTACGGCATCAGGAGAGCTGGGCTTCGCGATGAGGGGTTCGAGGTCCGAGAGGTTGACGGTAAGCTCCTCATCGTAGGTTGCGTCAGGATCCGGGGCGAGCGGGGTGAAGTCCGCCTCGCGCTTCTGCGCCCGGAGGAATCGGTGCGTCGCTGCATCGGAGGGGAACACGCCGGTCGTCGCCCCAAGCTCCATGGTCATGTTGCAGATGGTCGCTCGATCCCACACGGTGAGATGCTCGAGGCCCGGCCCCACGTACTCCATGACCTTGTTGAGGCCGCCTTTGACGGTGAGGCGGCGTAACAGGTCGAGGATGACGTCTTTGGCTGAAACCCAGGGGTGGAACTCTCCCACGAGGTTCACGCGCACGACCTTTGGCATTTTCAGGTAGAAGGGTTCACCCGCCATGGCCGCGGCGACCTCGGTACCTCCCGTCCCGATCGCGAGCATCGCCATCGCGCCCCCGGTCGTCGTGTGGCTGTCAGACCCGATCATGGTCTGGCCGGGGATGTCGAAGCGTTCCAGGTGGCCGAAATGGGAGATGCCGTTGAACGGGCGCGAGAAGATCGCTCCATACTTCGCGCAGCAGCTCTGCAGAAAGAGATGGTCATCCGGGTTGCGGTGATCGGTCTGGAGGAGGTTGTGGTCGACGTAGGTCACGCAGCGAGAGACTTTGATCCGCGGAATGCCAAACGACCGGAACTGCATCCACACCATCGTACCGGTCGCGTCTTGGATCAAGGTCTGGTCCACGCGGATCGCGATCTCTTCCCCGGGGACCAGCCGCCCCTCGACCAAGTGTGTTGCGAGGATCTTTCGGGTGAGGTTGTTCCCTGCCATGCCGGTCGTCCTCCCTCAGTCACGCGTGCGCAGGCCTCGGTGGTCCGGGCCGTTCATAGCGTAACAAACGTTCTCGCGAAGCTGAAGGGGGCAGTGGGCTGAGCCCGCCCGTGCGCCTCAGGACGCTGAGGGGAGCACCGCGGCCCGTGCGGCCTGCAGGTGGGTCGCCGGGACATCGATCGGGATCACGCAGCCCCCGGCGACGATATGGCGCGTCCCACCCGTTTGGGTGATCGCGTCGCGGATCTCGGCGGTGATCTGGTCCGGCGTCCCCGCCCCCAGGGTGTCCCACTCATTGACGCCTCCGGCGACAGCGCCCGAGAACCGTGACCGGGCCTCGGCCAATGACGGCGAGGTGCGCCGGTCGTGCCAGTTGATGGCGTCGATCGGGTAATCGGTGAACGCGTCGAACATGATCTCGCGCCCATGGAGGTGGAGGAGCCGGATCGCAGCTACCGCAGCGGCCTCAAGGACTCGAAGATCGTAGGGCCGGCCGAACTCCTCGTACTCCTCGACGGTGAGGTATTCGGTGCTGGCGCACTGGGTGGCGAAGAAGATCCCATCCGCTCCGGCGGCGAGCGACTCCACGGCGAACTGGGCGGTTACGTCAGCGATGATGTCGAGGCCGCGCAGCAGTTCATCCGGGGTCTCTCGCAGGTAACGGACCAACGCCTGTTCTCCCGAGAGCGTGCGCGCGATCGACAGCGGGCTAAAGACGGTCGAGAGGATCAGAGTCGCTGGCAGTGCCTGCCGAATGAGGCGGAGCGCGTTGAGCTCCCGACCGTAGACCCCGGCCGTGACATCGAGCCGTTTCAGGTGTCCCCAATCGCCGGGTTTCTTGATGGGCCGCTCGGTGTAGTGCCGCGTGCCTTCGCGATTGGGGCGATACCCTGCGCGCAGCCCCCAGTCATCGCCGTAGTACCCGCTCATCGGGGTCACTTTCAGGAAGTCCCACTCATAGCGCTGCTGGAAGGCCACGTGGGCCGCGGCAAGCGACTCGGCCCGTTGGTCATCTTGGGGAAAGTGGCGCCACAGGGCGATGGGGACGCGGTCGACTGGCTTCCCGGCGACTGCGGCAACAATCCGTTCGTGTTCGGTCATCCTGGTGTCGTCCTCCGTTCAGGCTCGCGGCCGGGGCTGCTTCACCAGGGCGTGGGGTCGGTGAGAGCGGCCCGAAGCCGCGCCAGGGTGATGTTCCCGCCGCTCAAAATGAGGACCACGGTCTTGCCGACCAGGCGCTCGCGCAGGCGAAGAGCGGCCGCCGTCGATGCCGCCCCCGCGCCCTCGACGACAAGATGCGCGGCCTCCAACACCAGGATGATCGCTTGCCGGAGGTCCTCCTCGGTGACGAGGATGAAGTCATCGAGGAGATCCCACAAGATGCGTTGCGTAAGTTCGAATGGTACGCGTGTGGCCAGCCCATCAGCAAAGGTGTTGGCCGACGGCATCTCCACCATCGCGCGTGCATGCCACGACCGGTAGGCGGCGGGAGCGTTGGCAGACTGGACCCCGATCACCTGGATCTTGGGGTTGATGGTCTTGGCGACGATACACTGTCCACTGGCGCCACTCCCCCCGCCGATGGGCACGATGATCACATCGACAGAGGGCAGCGCATCAAGGATCTCCAGACTGATCGTGCCCACTCCGGCGATGAGCAACGGTTCGTTCGCTGAATGCACGTACCGATATCCTTCCGCTGCGGCGGTGCGTTCGACCCACGCGCGCGCGTCATCGTAGTCGCGCCCTTGCAACACAACCTCCGCGCCGAGTGCGCGCATAGCCTCGACTTTGTCCGGGTTGCTCCCCACCGGGGCGCCGACGATGGCCGGGACCCCAAAGAGGCGCGCGGCGTAGGCGATGGACTGTCCATGGTTGCCGGTCGATGCTGTAATGAGCCCACGCTGGCGTTCCTCTGGACTCAGTTGCGAGACGAGGTTCACCCCGCCCCGGACTTTGAACGCGCCCGTTGGGTTAAGGAGCTCACACTTGAGGTAGATCGTGCATCCCAGCTGGCGGGAGAGGACCGGAGATGGTAACAGGGGAGTGGGTGGAAGGTAGGGCGCGAGCCAGTGCTTGGCCGCGTAGACGTCGATCAACGTAGGCGGGACCAGGGGCGTACCCATCAGCATGGTCCAGGCGAGACGCGAGCGGCGGGGATCACGCGGAGGGGCATCGGCTACGACTTCTCCGGTGGGCGTCCGGAACGCACCCGCATGAACCGCACGAGCTCGCGATCGACGAAGTCGTCCTCGCGCCACCGTTCTTCGAAGTTCTCCACTGCGCAGAACCGTCGGAATGCGTCCTTCGTGGGCTGATCGTACGTCCCGTGGAGATCGCCTCGATAGTACCCGAGCGACGCGAGGAGCTGTTGGACTTCGTGTGCGACATTGCCCGCCACGCGGATGAGGTTTCCATCCGTGGTCGTGCCAAAGTAGAGGCGGTGAAGCTCCAGCAACTTCCGGAGTTCCACCAGCGGGCTGTGGTGGTCATCGACGCGGAGATCGATGTAGCGGTCGAGGTACCCCCCGTAACTGCCTTTGTCCTTCGCGACGTAGACAGCTGCGGACTGTTGGCCTCGACTGTCCCCACCCTGGGCTTGTCCAGCTTCCATGGCATGGACGAGCCGTTCAGGTAACGGTCCCTCGCTAGAGGCGAAGGTGTCCGCGACGGCGGCGACGACCGCCTCAGAAGCGAGGATGTTGCCTTGGCAGCTATAGCCTACTCCGGTGCGGTGGCCCGCCCAGTGGAAACAGTCCTTGCCCGTCCACGCCGCCGCCCGGCCCTGCTGGTCCACGACCCCGAGCTGCCGGTGGTCCCGGTTCGGGTCGCCGTCAATGAGGCGCTGGACGACTTCCGTGGGGGTGAGCCCTTGGGCGAGTAAGTCAAAGCCCCCGGGCCCGAAACTCAAGTTGGCCCACGCCTGCGTCGCGATTGCGCCCACGCCCGCCCGCGCCCAGGGGACGATCGCCCCCACGGCGAGGAACTTGCTCGCCACGGCCACGCCGATCTCGCCGGTGGCGAGATCCACCGCAGCGATCGAGAAGGTCGATGGGTGCACGCCCACCTCTCCCGCGGGACTGTCCTACGACAGCGCCCGCTTCATCTGATGCATGTAGGTCTGGAACCCCAGGCGCTCCCAGAAGGGGAGAGCATCGGTGTTGTTGGCGGCCACTGTGAGCTCGATGACGGACACGCCGTGGAGGCGAAACCAGGCGAAGAGTTCTTCCACGAGCCGTCGCCCAACCCCGGTGCGGCGGAACTGCTCTTTCGTGAACACGTCATGGATGTAGCCCCGGTACCGATGCTCGAAGAATGGCGGGAGCGTCGAGATCCGCCCCACCGCATAGCCGATGACCTCGTCCGCGTCCCGCGCCACTACCGCAAGCGCATCGTCGCGACTCATCAAGGTGCGCAGGTACGCGCCGTATTCCTGGGGCCAATTCGGCGCAGGCGAAAAGGCCGGGTCGAGGGCCGCGTGGTAGGAGGCAAGCTCGCCCCAGACGGGCAGGATAGCTTTGATGTCTCGGGCCGTGGCCCGACGGATTTGCACTCCCATTTTGGTCGGCCTCGGTAGGGGGAACATTCAGCCTGCCTGGGAGCTTTCCTGCGGGCGTGCGGCTGCCTGGTGTGAGCGTCGTTTCGCTTGCGGGCTACACGGTCTCCGTTTCGGCTAAACCTCTTTCGCCACGGGTACGTCTAGCAAAGTAGATCTGTGGGAGGCTGAGGTGAGCGTATGGCCGCCGCACTGCAGAAATTCATCCCGTCCGCGCAAGACCCATGGAACCGGGTCAAAGCGGCGCATCTGCTGAACCGAGCTGGGTTCGGGGCGCTTCCTGAGGAGATCGACCGCCTCGCCGGCATGCGGTTCGAGGCTGCGGTCGACGAGATGCTGAACTACGAATCCATCCCCGATGAGGTCCCTGGGGTCAGTTTCGTCGAGCTCCACGAGATCGCCAACGAGTATGCGCGGCTGCGGCAGGCGCGCGCTGACGAGAAGACCTTGCGGGAAGCCCTCACTCGCCTGCAGCGGGCGAATCTGCAGAAGTTTCAGGAGATCCGCGTCGATTGGGTCCGGCGGATGCTCGTCACCCGTCGGCCCCTGCAAGAGAAGATGGTCTTCTTCTGGCACGGGCACCTCGTCGCGGGGTTTCCTGGCGTGAAGTCATCCGAGTACATGGCGATGCAGCTCGAGCTCTTCCGACGAATGGCGACCGGGACCTTCAAGGAGCTCATCGACGCCATCTCGCGCGATCCCGCGATGCTCGAGTACCTCGACAACAACAGCAACCGCAAAGGCCATCCCAACGAGAACTACGCCCGCGAGCTGATGGAACTCTTCACGATGGGGATCGGGAACTACACTGAGCAGGACATCAAAGAAGCCGCCCGTGCGTTTACGGGATGGACGGCTGTTGGACAGCAGTTCGTCTTTAACGCGAACCAGCACGACACCAGATCCAAGACGTTCCTAGGCCGCACCGGGTCGCTGGACGGGACGGACGTCATCAACATCATCTTCGAACAGCCCGCCACCGCGCGCTGGCTGCCGCGGAAGCTGTTTGAGTTCTTTGCCTACCTAGGGCCGGAGGAGGCCATCCTTGAAGACCTGGCCGGGGTGTTCAAAGCGAGCAACTGGTCCGTCAAGGCTGTGCTCCGGAGGCTATTCCTGTCCGCGCTGTTCTACTCTGAGCAGACGATGCGCGCGCAGATCAAGAGCCCAGTCGAGCTGGTCGTCGGCGCGGTGCGGGTGCTGAAGGCGGACACGCCAGAGCTGGTGTTGCTGCGCGCGATGGACCTCATGGGCCAGGCGTTGCTCTTCCCTCCCAACGTCGGCGGATGGCCGAGAGGGAAAGGGTGGATCAACACGGCGACCATCCTTGTGCGCTACAACTTCAGCAACCTCTTACTCAATGGGGCGATGCCCGGGGTCGGCGGCCGCCGCCAAGTCGCCGCCCGCGTCGACCATCTCATCGACGTTAGCAGAAGCGCAACGACCGGGCAGGTGATCGACCAGCTCATCGACCGGCTCATCCAAGCTCCGCTTGGTGACCGACGACGGTGGGCGCTGTTACGTGCTCTTGGCAGCAACCGCGACGATGTGCCCTTTGCTGCCGGAGGAGCCCAGGTGCAAGAGCGGCTGCGGACCGCGGTCCACCTCCTGATGAGCATGCCGGAGTACCAACAGCAATGACGGACGTCATTCACCAACCCATGAGGGCACGGTCATGAGCCACGGGATGACCCGACGAGAATTTGTCAGTAAGGGACTGACGATGGTCGCGATCGGAGTGACCGCACCGTCGTTCATTACCCGCACGGCCCTGGCGATGAGCAACCCCTGGGATGTTTCCCAGCTCACCAGCCGCCCCGGCGTGCCCGATGACCACATCCTTGTCGTCGTGCAGTTGGGGGGCGGGAATGACGGGCTCAACACGGTTATCCCGTTCAGCCAGGATTCCTACTACAAGGCGCGCCCCACGCTCGCGGTTCCTCAAAAGGACGTCATCCGCGTCACCGACACGCTTGGCCTCCACCCGAATCTAGCGCCCGTAAAGGACCTCTACGACAAGGGGGCGATGGCTCTCATCCAGGGAGTGGGATACCCGAACCCCAGCCGTTCGCACTTCAAGTCCATGGAGATCTGGCAGACCGCGGATCCGGAGGGCCGGGTCGTCCGGTATGGGTGGATTGGGCGGTACTTCGACAGCAAGTGCCCCGTGTGCGAGCAGCCATCGGTCGGAGTCAACGTAGGGCAGACCATGCCGCTCGCGATGCAGGCCGAGAGCGGGATGGGAGTGAGTCTCGAGACCCCCGACGCGTTCCAGTGGATGTCAACGTTCAACGGGCTCGGGCCGAAGGAAGAGCTTGAACTGTTCAAGCTCCTCAACGCGCCGGCGCCCAACGAGCCGGGCACGATCGACTTCCTCCGCCATACGGCGATGAACGCCTATGTCTCGAGTGAGAAAGTGCGCTCTGCGGTGAGTACGTACAAGGGCGGCGTGGCCTATCCGAATAACCAGTTCGGGTACAACATGAAGCTCATCGCGCAGCTGATCGCAGGCAACCTCCCAACCAAAGTTTACTACGCGAACATGAGTGGGTTTGATACGCATGCGGCCCAGAAAGGAGCCCACGAGCGGTTGCTCCTGCAGTTCGCTGAAGGGGTCGCCGCATTCTACAAGGACCTTGAAGCGCAGGGGAATGCGGATCGGGTCGTAACCCTCGCGTTCTCCGAATTCGGTCGGCGCGTGGCCGAGAACGCCAGCGGTGGGACGGATCACGGGACGGCCGCGCCGATGTTTGTCTTCGGGAAAGCCCTCAAAGGCGGGCTCTACGGGACCTACCCGAGTCTCACGGATCTGGACCAGGGTGACCTCAAGCACGCAGTCGACTTCCGATCGGTGTACGCGACGGTGCTGGGCAAGTGGTTGGGCGCCGACCCGGCCAAGATCCTGGGCTCCGACTTCGAGCGCCTCGCGTTCATCTAACATAGCCTGCCATCTCCTGTGGTCGACCAACCCTGACGGCCTGCTAGGCTGTCAGGGTTTCTTGTAGAAACGGGATTCGCCGGGTCGTGCCGCCAATCAAGAGAGGGAAGATCGACCGGAGGCGTCGATTAGATTCATGCGCACGAGGTGAGCCAGGTGGATTCGCCGTTTCTGATTGGTGCAGTTGAAGCCGCGCTTGAGGCTGGTCAGGTGCTCCAATCGATGCTCGCGGACGATCGCGCGACAAAACAGGTGGCATTCAAGCGGAACGCTGCGGACCTGGTCACGCGAGCGGATCGGATGGCCGAAGAGCGCATTGTCCACCATCTGCGTACCTTGTTTCCCAATCACGGGGTGCTCGCCGAAGAGGGAACGGCTCGCAGTGAAGGGGCCTATCGGTGGATCATCGACCCGTTGGACGGCACGACAAACTTCGCCCACGGCGTCCCGTGGTTTGACGTCTCGATCGCCCTCGAACATGCCGGGCAGAGCATCGTTGGCGTCGTCTACCATCCGGCGCTGGATGAGTTGTTCATTGCGGAGCGGGGGAAGGGAGCCAGATTGCGTCGGGGGCGGCACGAGGAACCCATCCGGGTCTCCGATATCGCCCATGTGGCCGACGCCATCGTCGCGACGGGTCTTCCCTATGATATCCGCGAGACCGGACGCAACATCGCCCAGATCGCCGGATTGGTCCGCACGGCGATCGAAGTCCGGATCATGGGCGCGGCCGCGCTCCACATGGCCTATGTGGCGGCGGGCCGGCTCGCGGCATTCTGGGAGCCTGGGCTCAACCCATGGGACATTGCCGCAGGCAGCGTGCTCGTTGAGGAGGCTGGCGGTCGCGTCACTGATATGGCGGGGGGCCCGTTTCGGATCGACTGCGCCGATGTGCTCGCCTCCAATGGTCTGATCCACGCGGAGATGGTGCGAGCGTTGCAGGAGTGAGGGGGACTCGCGAGGCACTCCGGGATTGAGGGCCAGCATTGTATAATCCCTGTATGGTTGCTACAGGCTCTCCTGTGATCGGCGTCGTGGGGGACTTCAACCCGAGCAATCCCACACACCGGTTTACGAACGAGGCCCTGGTCGTCGCGAGGATGGACTTCGCGTGGATCCCAACCGAGAGCGTCGGCACTGATCCCGAGAAGCGGTTGGCTCCCTTTGACGGACTCTGGATCGCCCCCTCGAGTCCCTACCGCAGCATGGAAGGGGCGCTGAGTGCCGTCCGTTACGCGCGCGAGCGCGGGGTGCCGCTCGTCGGGACCTGAGGCGGGTTCCAGCACGCGATCGTTGAGTTCGCGCGCAACGTCCTTGGGCTCGAGGACGCCGACCACGCAGAGACGAACCCGCAGGGGACATGTTTGGTCATCACGGCCCTTGCGTGTTCGCTCGTCGGGCAACAGGAACGGGTGACTATCCTACCCGGCACACGCGCAGCCACGCTTTACCGTGTCGAGGATGTAACAGAAGCCTACTACTGTAGTTACGGCGTCAATCCCGAGTACCGGCGACTGCTAGAGGGGGGCGGGATGGTCATCAGCGGTGTCGGAAGCCAAGGCGAGGCGCGGATCGTTGAGCTGCCGACCCATCCGTTCTTCGTCGCGACGCTCTTTCTGCCGCAGGCGCGATCGACCGCTGAAACCCCACACCCGATCATCACCGGTTACGCAGCCGCCGCGTCTATGCACCGGGTGGCGCGACATTCCGAGTCCGGAGCGTTCCCGTCCAGCTAAACGACGAGGACGGTCCCGCGCTTTTTCTCGGTACTGTTCGCAAGCGTGAGTCTGTTGAGCTCCCCAGACATCGCCACGCGGTGCGCCGTAAGATGTCGACGGCATTACCCCGATTCTCTTCGTCTGACGAACCGAAGGTCACCGCGCGTGACTTCCAACTTGGTGACGTGCGCTCGCGCATGACCAATCTCCCCAAAGAGGTAGTCCCAAGCCGGGTGCCGAAAGACGCGCATACATTTGATTGGAGGTGCCTTATGAAGGCGTCCCGGAGGCTGGGAACGCTCGTGCTTACCGCCGTGCTCGTGCTCGGCTCGGTGAGTCTGTCGACAGGCCCCGCGTTTCCTCAAACGCGTGGTGGGACAATCACGTTCGCGCTGTATCAGGAACCCGAAACCTTGAATCCCTACATCTACGTCCAGACTGCGTCCGGAGAGGTTGCGGTCTTCATTGTCGAGGGTTTGCTCGCCTACAACGACAAAGGGGAGTACTTCCCGCGTCTCGCGACCGAGGTCCCGTCGCGGCAGAACGGAGGCATTTCTGCAGACGGGAAGACCATTACCTACCGCTTGAAGGAGGGGCTGAAGTGGTCGGACGGCCAAGCGCTCACGTGCGAAGATGTGAAGTTCACCTGGCAGGCGGTGATTCACCCGAAGAGCGGTGCGGTGAACACCAGCGGATTCCGCGAGATCGATACGGTGGAGTGTCCCTCTCCCACGACCGTGGTGGTGAAATATAAGACTTACTATGCGCCGTTCTTGGGGCAGTTTACCAGCGGGATCATGCCCAAGCACGCGACGGGCGACCCCGCCGAGATGACCCGCTGGGCCTACAATCGGAAGCCGATCGGGACCGGTCCGTTCGTCATTCTCGAGTGGGTGTCGGGAGATCACATCACGTTGATCCGCAATCGATACTACCGGGAGTCGGGGAAGCCGATTCTCAATGCCGTGATCATTCGTATCACCCCCAGCCGCGAGGTCGGCAAGCAGCTGGTCAAGACTGGCGAAGTGGATGTCCTGTGGGACCTGGCGGAGTCCGACATTCCTGAGATCAAGCCAGCAGCGGGGGTGAAGATTAGCGCGGCCCCCGGCCCTGGCGCAGAGCGATTAGTCTTGAACCTCGCAGATCCCGCACTCGATGGCCCCCCGGCAGATGAAGTGGCGAAACACCCCCATCCCATCTTGGGCGATGTGCGCGTGCGAGAAGCGATCGAATGGGGGATCAACAAGCGAGAGCTAAACGAGAAGTTGCTCTTTGGGCTCGCGTCCCCAGGAACCAACGAGCTGCACATTGGGTGGGCGACGTGCACGACAAGGGCGAGCGAGTTCGACCCCAACCGGGCGCGGCAACTGCTCGATCAGGCCGGGTGGAAGGTTGGGTCTGATGGAATCCGTGTCGCGCAGGGAGCCAAGTTCGCGAAAGACGGCACGCGGCTCCGGCTGAAGCTGCAGACGACGACAGGCAACAAGCTCCGCGAGCAGACGGAGCAGCTCCTGATCGACTACATGAAGGGGATCGGGATCGAGTTCTTCATCGAAAACGTCCCGTCGGCAGTCCTGTTTGGCTCGTGGTCGAGTGGGGCATTCCGCAAGCACGGGCACTACGATGTCGTCCTGTATACGTCGAGCCCAGATCCAGACCCGCACGGGCAGGTGGAGGGGTATTTTGCCTCGTGGAAGATGCCCACTGCAGCAAATAGCGGGGATGGGTTCAACTACGCGCGATGGGCCAACAAAACCGCCGATGACAACATCAAGCTGGCGGGCAGCAGCCCCGACCTCGCGACGCGCAAGAAGGCGTACTGTGCGGTGATGGACGAGCTCATCAAGGATCGCCCGCACATCTACCTGTACGGACGCAGTACGCTCAATGCGTATCGGGAACGCCTCCAGGGATGGGTCACGAACGTGTGGCAAAACCTCGGGTGGAACGCGCAAGACTGGTCGATCAAGTAGGGAAGAGTGAGGGGCTTCCGGCGTTAGCTGGGAGCCCCTCCCACTGCTATGGCGCGGTTCATCGCCCACCGGTTTCTGCAAGCGCTGCCACTTCTGTGGCTCATCAGCCTCGTGGTGTTTGTCCTCCTGCACATCATTCCGGGCGGGCCCATGGCGGCGTACGGGAACAACCCCAACATGACCGCCGACGACTTCAAGCGCCTTGAGCATGACCTCGGTCTCGACGCCCCGCTGCATGTCCAATACCTGCGGTGGTTGGGGGCGATCGTGAGGGGCGATTGGGGATACTCCCTCGCCTCCAAACGCCCCGTTCTCGTGGAGATCGGTGACCGGCTTCCCAATACGATCTACCTGATTGGGGTCGCCATTCCAATCACGTTGCTGGTCGCGATCCCGATTGGCATGCTCTCGGCGATCCGGCAGTACTCCGTGCTGGATCACTCGGTAACGACCGTGGCGTTCGCGGGGCAATCGATTCCCGTGTTCTGGTTTGGGCTCATGTTGATCATTGTGTTCCATGTCATCTTGCGCAACCCGGTCTCGGGCACGCCACTATTCCCCGGGGGCGGCATGTATACGCTGGGCGGGCCGTTCTCACTCATCGATCGGATCCACCACCTCATCTTGCCAGTCGCGATGTTGGCGGTGGTGAGCGCTGCGACGTACACGCGGTACATGCGGGCGAGCATGCTTGAAGTGATCACGCAGGACTACGTGCGCACCGCGCATGCGAAAGGCGCGACCCTGTCGCGAGTCATTTGGAAACATGCCTTCAAGAACGCGGCGATTCCGGTCGTCACCATCCTCGCCCTCGAACTGCCCACCCTGTTCAATGGAGCAGTCTTCACAGAGACCATTTTCTCCTGGCCGGGCATGGGGCGGCTGTTCATCGAATCCGCTTTTCGGTACGACTACGCTCTGCTCATGGCGATCATCATGATTGGCGCCGCGTTGACGATCTTCTCCAACCTATTCGCCGATGTTGCCTACGCGTTTCTCGATCCCCGGATCCGCTATACGTGACCTGTGGCTGAGTCCCGGACCCTGTCGAGGTCCCGAGCGACGGCTGCGCGGCGCCCCCAGACTGTCGCCGGGTTAGCGTGGCAGCGCTTCCGCCGGCATCGGATGGCCCTGGCAGGTTTGATCGTCGTAGTCGCGTTGGGCCTCACTTCGGCGCTGGTCCCTTGGCTCTCGCCCTTCGATCCCGACAAACCACAACTCGCGACGCAACTGCGTCCCCCCTCTCTCGGCCACTTGCTGGGGACGGACGACCTGGGACGCGACCTGTTAACGCGGATTCTCTACGGGGGACGCATCTCGATGAGTATCGGCGTCTTGGCCATGACCTTAGCCGTCGTCATCGGGGCGGCCGTGGGGGCCATCGCGGGTTACTATGGGGGTTTGGTCGATAGTCTCTCGATGCGGTTTACGGATCTCATGCTCTCGATCCCAGGATTATTCTTGTTGATCTTGCTGACCCTGTTGTTGCGGAATTTTCCGATCCCGTTCCTGCGTGGCGGGGTGCTGGCGATTGTTCTGGCCATTGCGTTGCTCTCGTGGATGTCGGTCGCCCGGTTGGTACGGGCAGCGTTTCTGTCCCTCAAGACGGGAGACTTCGTCGAAGCGGCCAGGGCGCTGGGGGCCAGCAACGTACGGATCATCGTCCGACACATCCTCCCCAACGCCGCGAGCGCCATCATCGTTGCGGCAACGCTGCGCGTCGCCAGCTCAATCATCACGGAGTCGGGCTTGAGCTACCTGGGGTTTGGCGTGCAACTGCCGACGCCGACCTGGGGGAACATGCTCCGCAATGCCCAAGATCAAATGATCACTGCCCCGTGGACCGCGATCTTTCCGGGGGTGTTCATCTTCGTCACCGTCATTGCAATCAACTACATTGGCGACGGGCTGCGCGACGCGTTGGATCCGCGCCACATGCGCTGATGATGGGGGATCCACTCACAGAGGGAGGCGAGGGCTTTGGCGTACTATCTGGTCACAGCCGCTCCGGTGACCGGCACTCTGCCGTCCCTTAAGCAGCGGCTGGAGTCTGGAGAAATTCTCCAGATGCAGCCATTTGGGACGTCCCTGGATTACTCGCTCAAGCACGCGCGAGTGAGGGAGGACGGGACTGCGATCTGGGAAGAGGAAGACTATTGCAGTCCACCTCTGGCCGCGGAGCGAGGGGCGGTGCTCGATCAGCATTTCACCAAGCTCCGGGTGGAACCAGTGACCGAAGGCCGTGGATGGCAGCAGATTGCGGATCTCCCATCCCTGTGGGAGGGTGACCGAAAGCCCGTCCGCAAGGGTGCCGGGCAGAAGAGCCGATCGCCTCACTCGCGGTGAGGCGCAGGGGGGGCACTCTCGGCGGGAAAGCGGATGCCATAGTGCCCGCGGCTGTAGTCAAACATGAGGTCGGTGAACCGCTGAGGATCTCGGAACCCTCGCGAGGCCGCTTTAATCTCGGACAGCTGGATCATGAATCGGACGTCGCCGTTGTCATAGTAGAAGTAAAGTGACCACCGCTCGTCTCGTTCCAGCACCATGTAGTCGGACCTGAGGCCATGGTGGCGGATCTGGGACCACGCGGCGTCGAGATCGTCGACGACGAACCCGAGATGGTGCACGCGGGAAGGGAGACCCGGGTTCAATGGACCCGGGGTGGCATCGAACAGGAAGAGCGCAGTGTTCCCCGTCGTGAGGACGGTTTGATGCGCGTCGTCACGGATTAGTTGCATCCCGAGCACGTCCCCGAGAAACCGCCGCGCCCCGGGCCGATCATGGACGGCAAGCGCGAGATGATCCACTCCCAGGTTCCGCCACACGCGGGCCTGTCCCCGCAGCGGCTCCGTCTGAAGGGTGAACGTGGACGTACCGAAGTGCGTAATCGATTCTCCAATGAACATGTCGGGGTAAACTGGGTCGCCCGCGGGGGTGCGAATCGTGATTCGGCAGCCAACGCGAAGCCGTTCAGGGAGCAGGTCTTCTAAGGCCTCGTGGAAGACGCCGGTGGCAGGGACCGATCCCTGGAAGCGGCCCTCGTTGGTTAGAAACGTCAGCTCGACCTTCATCACCGTGCCCCCTTCACCTTGACGTAGCCCATGTGTGCCAGTAAGCTTCCAATTAGACCGACGCGTCGGTCTAATCCTCCTTGAGGTCCTCGGGTACCGATGGCACGGCAAAGTTCTGAGCTTGCAACCCGCGATCGCCTGCTCGCGGCGTCCATCGAAGTCTTCGCGGCGAAAGGGTACCATGGCGCGATCGTTGATGACGTCGTGGCCGCTTCCGGCACGTCCAAGGGCGCGTTCTACCACTACTTTCCCAGCAAGCAGGGAATCTTTCTGGCGCTCATCGATGACCTGGCGAGTCTCGTTGAACAGGGCGTCGAAACCGCTATTGCCGCCGAGGCGGGGGCGCTGACCAAGATCGAGGCGGCCTTGCGGGTAGTCTTGGAGACGGCGGCTGAGCAGCGCAACTTGGTGAAGATCCTACTCGTCGAAGCCGTCGGCCTCGGGCCGACCTTGGAGAAGACGCGGCTGGAGATCCACCAGCGCTTCGCCGGGTTGATCCAGCGGCATCTCGATCGCGCGGTTATCGAGGGGTCGATCCCCGAGCAAGATACCGCCCTCGCCGCGCAGGCGTGGATCGGCGCGCTCAACGAGGTCATCACGCAGTGGTTGCGGACGGAGCGTCCCCCGTTGATGGAACGGCTCCCTGGGCTTCGGGCCCTCCTCTTGCGCAGTATCGGGGCCCCTGAGAGGCCGCGCCGCGCGACGCGGGAGGATCAGGCGTGAGCGTGCGGGTTCCCCCCACAGTTGAACTCATCCTCGAGGCTATTCAGCGCCACCTGACCGCGCGGCATGTCTGTACGCTGGCGACATCACACGAAGACACGCCGTGGGCCGCCACCTGTTTCTATGTCGCCCGTGGAGTCGATCTCTTTGTCTGTCAAGGGAAGACAGCGCGGACGCTGGCGAACTTGTTAGCGAATCCGCGCGGCGCGTTTGCGGTCGATGACCGCCAGGCGGAAGCCTGGTTACAAGGATTGGGGCTCGCTGCGCGCGTCGGCGCTCAGGACGACCGCTGGGCGCGAGAGCAATTGCGGAACGTCGCTCCCGAATTTACGCATCACTTTGAGAACCCCGAGCAACCAGTGCTGCTCCTCCGGGTCGATGAACTGACGTTCGCGGACCGCCCGAACGGGATCTACCCACGACAGCACGTGGTACTCCATGACGGACGATGGGAGTTTGCCAATGCGAAACGCTAGAGTCGTCATTGCCGCTACGATTGCGGTCACGCTACTTGGGCTCACGGGGCCAAGTCGAGTCCAGGGGACCAGTCCCGCGTTGACGCACATCAAGGTCGTGCATGTCCCGGTCCTCGTGTTCGCGCCCCTGTACGTGGCGATTGAGCGCGGCTACTTTGCCCAGCAGGGACTCGAGGTAGAGTTGATCGACACGATTGGGGGGACATCCTCCTTCGTGGTCCTGGCGAGCGGACGGGCCGACGTCGTGGTTGGTGGGCTCGGCGCGGGGTTGTTCAACGCGGCGGCTCGGGGGCTCGACTTCAAGGTCGTCGGCCCCGTCCACATGGAGAAACCCCCGGTGAGCACGCCGCTGGTCGTGAGCAAGAAGGCCTTTGACAGTGGCGAGATCCGGTCGGTGAAGGATCTGCGTGGCAAGAAGGTCGCAGTCAATGTGATCGGGTCGGCCACGGAGTACTGGTTGTACTCGGCGCTGCTCCGGGGCGGGTTGACGGTCACCGACGTCCAGATGGTTGCCGTGCCGTTTCCCGAAGTTCCCGCCGCGCTCGCGAACGGGGCCATCGCGGCGGGCCTACTGGGGGAACCGCTTGCGACGCTCGCTGAGGACCGCGGGCAGATCGTCCGTTTGAGCGAAGACTTCATCAACGGGATGCAGGTCACCGCGGTGTACTTCAGCGGGGAATTCATCCGCCGGTCGCCGCAATTGGGCGTGGGATTCATGGTAGCTTGGTTGCGGGCCTCGCGGGATTTGTATGGGGACGGGTACCGCCGTGGAGCTATTTCCCGGATTGTGGAGAAGTACACCGGCGTCCCTGCCGCGGTAGTCATGCGGGCGAAACCGCCCTTCCATGACCCCAATGGGAAGATGAACGTCAACGATTTCGCCCGCTTGCAGGAGTACTTCAAGAAGGCGGGAGAGCTCACGTACGAGAAGTCTCTCCAGCCGGCAGCCTACATCGATACCACTTTTGTGCAGCAAGCCTTGCAGATCGTGGGGCCCTTCGTCCCTCCACGGTGATTGAGGCTACGCTCCCCGCGTTGCAGACGGGCATCGCCGTCAATGGGGTCACGCAGTACTTTCCAGGCCCCCACGGTCCCTTGCGCGCGTTGGCCGACGTTTCCTTTGCCGTCCGCCCCGGGGAGTTCTGCGCGCTGATCGGGCCGTCCGGGTGCGGAAAGACCACGCTCCTGAATATCCTCGCTGGCCTGCTAGAGCCTACTGCAGGGACCGTTAGTATCCCCCGCGCGGAGAGAGGGCGTCTCGCGACGGCGGTCGTGTTCCAAGGCGTCAGCACCCTGCCGTGGATGACCGCGCGCCACAACGTGGAATACGGCCTCCGCCTGATGGGAGTTCCGGCCCCGATCCGCCGCCGGCGCGCCCTGGATCATCTCCGCCAGGTCGGGCTGGAGGCGTTCGCGGACGTGTATCCGTCCCAGCTCTCCGAGGGCATGCGGCAACGCGTCAGCATTGCCCGCGCGCTCGCGACGGATCCCGACGTCCTCCTCCTCGACGAGCCATTCGCGAACCTCGACGAACAGAACCGGCTGTTGCTGCAAGACGATCTGCTCTCCCTTTGGCAGCAGACGCGGAAGACCGTCTTGTTCGTCACCCACAGCCTGGATGAAGCAGTTCGGCTAGCCGATCGGGTGCTGGTGATGAGTGCAAGCCCCGGACGGATCAAGTCCGAAGTGCTCGTCCCGCTTGAGCGCCCGCGCGACTTCGAGCGGGTTCGACAGGTCCCCACCTACGGACGCCTCATCGCCCAGTTGTGGGAGGAGTTGCGGGATGAAGTCATGCGAGCCCGCCAGGACGCGTCATGAGATCGTCCCGCTGGCTCGCTATCCTCTCCCCCCTGGGCCTGCTGCTCATCTGGGAAGCGTTGAATTGGGCCGGCGTGCTCGATGGACGCTTTGTACCGCCTCCTAGCGTGATCCTGAGGACGCTCGTGATCATGACGCGGACAGGGGAGCTGCCCCGCCACGTCCTGATCAGCGTGCAACGGATCGTACTGGGGTTTCTCCTCGGGGCGGTGCCGGCCGTGGGGTTGGGGGTGGTGATGGGCCTCAACCGGACGGTCCGGGCGTTGTTGATGCCCATCGTCGCGGCCATTTACCCGATTCCGAAGATTGCCATCTACCCGCTCGTGATTTTCTACCTCGGTCTGGGAGAAGCGTCCAAGGTCAGCATCGTCGCGGTGAGCATTTTCTTTCTGGTGTTACTCAACACCATGGCCGGGGTGTTGGGACTGGACCGGGCGTACTTCAGCATCGCAAAGGCGTTTGGCGCGAGCCCGCGAGACATTTTCCTGACCGTGGCATTCCCCGGCGCGCTCCCGGCGATCTTCACCGGGCTCAAGCTCGGGATGGGCTTTGCGCTCATCGTCATCGTCGGGGCCGAGCTGTTGGGGTCCGAGGCGGGGATCGGATTTCTCATCTGGCGCGCGTACCAGATTTTCGCAATCGATGTGATGTTTGTTGGCTTACTGGTGACCGCGGTGCTAGGGTGGGCGGCTACGGTCGGGTTGGACTGGGTGGAGCACCGTCTCCTCCCGTGGCGGTCGTGACCGCAGAGCGGTCCGTGAGCGGGGGAGAGGTCCGACGGCTTGGCGCCGTGTGGTGGCGCGCCGTCCGTCCATTTTCATTCACGGCGTCAGTCACCCCCGTGCTGGTCGGCTCGGCGATCGCCTTTGCTGGTCGGCACTTCGACTCTGGCCTCTTCGTGATCACCTTAGTGGCCACGGTGGCGATCCACGCCGCGACCAACCTCGTCAACGACTACTATGACCACCTCCGGGGGGTCGACACCGCCGCCTCTGTTGGCCCTAGTGGGGTGATCCAGCACGGACTCCTTCCGCCCCGGGCGGTGCTTATGGGAGCTTTGGGCCTCTTCTCGCTGGGCGGTCTGCTCGGGCTTCTCCTCGTCGCCGTCGTGGGATGGCCGGTCCTCATCATTGGGATCGTGAGTCTGCTTGCCGGGTACGCGTACACGGGCGGCCCGTTACCGTTAGGCTACCTGGGGCTCGGCGATTTCGTGGTGTTGGTCTTCATGGGACCTGTGATTGTGCTCGGCAGCTACTACGTCCAGGCCCGGACGGTAGTCCCGGCGGTCCTGTGGGTGTCCGTGCCGATTGGCGCGTTGGTGACGGCGATCCTCGTGGTGAACAACCTCCGCGACCTCCAAGGTGACCGCGCGCATGGGAAGCGGACGTTGGCCACGGTCCTCGGCCCTGCGGGGACGCGGGTAGAATACCTCGGCCTTTTGGTTGGGGCTTACACGATCGTCGGAATTGGAGTGGCGCTCCGTGTTCTTCCGCTGCTTGCCGTGTTAGTGGTCCTAACGCTTCCGCACGCATTCCGTGCCTGGCGGGTTATCCGCGAAGAAAGCGACCCGCTCAGCCTCACGCGCGCTGGGCTGCGGGGGACTGCAGGATTGCACCTCCGGTTCGGCCTGCTTCTGAGTCTCGCATTCCTCATGACACCGCCACAGTAGGATTGGCGTAAGGAGATCTTTGGGCATGAAGAAGTTTGTCGAATTGAACCACGTACTTGAAGATGGGATGACTGTCTACCCTGGGCTGCCCCGACCCAAGATTGGTGCTTATCTTACTCACCAGGCGTCACGGTCGCGCTATGAGGGTAGGGCGGAGTTCTACATGGGTCAGGTGGAGATGGTTGGCAACGTTGGCACATACCTCGACAGTCCGTTCCACCGCTTTCCCGAGGCAGCGGACCTCAGTCAAGTGCCGCTAGAGATGGTCGCCGCAGTCCCTGGCATTGTGCTGGACGTTGAGATCGCCCGTGCTCGTGCGATCACCCCGAAGGTCCGTGAGGGGAACTTGCGTGGTCGCGCGGTGCTGATCCACACCGGATGGGATCGTCGTTGGGGAGGAGAGCGCTACTGGGAGCCCGGACCATACCTCTCCGCAGGATTCGTGGAGGTGCTCGTGCGTGCCCGGCCACGGCTGGTCGGTGTGGATTTTTGGAACATCGACGACACGCTGGATCCAGCGCGTCCGGCCCACACGCGACTGCTTGCTGCAGAGATCCTCGTGGTGGAACACCTCTGCAACCTCTCGGCGCTTCCCCGGAGGGGATTCGCCTTCTACGCGGTGCCGCTGCGAATAGTACATGGGGCGTCCTTCCCTGTGCGCGCGTTCGCCGAGTTGGACCGATAGCGATCAGGGCGCGCCAGCGGGCTGTAGGGGACATTCCGCCGAGGACTAGAGCGGTGCTCTCGCCGTTGCGGAGTGCACAGCGACCCCCTGTCCACCGATACAGGGTCTCGCCTCGCCTTATGGTCAGTGCCCGAGGCTATGGGAGTTGCGATGATTGGACTGCGGCCCTCGAGGGGGAGAGGAGGCGCGGACACATGGGAAGCTCTTCGTCACTGCCGAAAAGGAGGACGCTTGCGGCGGAGCTACGGGAACGCATACTTGCACTACCAGGAGTTGAGGAACGCCCCTTGCATCTCTCTCATGCGACTGTCCCCCGCGCCTACTGGATCGGGCGTGCGGAATTTGTACATTTCCATGGCCAACACCAATTGGACATCCGTGTCCCAGATGCCGCGGTGTACGCAGAAATCTTGAAAGATCCTCGCGCCAAAGTCAACCCGCATGCCCGCTCTCGGATCGAGCTTGATTTCACCACCCCTCGGGATGCCGAGGACGCGTTTCGAGTAGTTGAACGCGTCTACGCCCTCCTCACCCCGCAATGACCCGTGATGATTTCTGAGCTCCCCAGCGCGGAAAGACTTGCCAGGCAAGACCGCGAAGTGAGTTAACGCTTTTGATCAGCGTCCTCGGTCGTCGCCCGCACAATGGTAATGACCCCAGAAGAGGACATGAAAAATCCTGAGGATCTCCTGAATAGATTGGTGGATCGGCTTCTCCAACAACGCTATGTTCGTTCCACTCAGGTTGAGCAAGCCTTCCGCTCCGTCCGCCGCCATTTCTTCGTTCCAAGCGTCGCCACGGACGTGGCTTATGCCGAGGAAGCCATCGTCACGCACCGCGGGCCAGATGGGCTCGCCAGAAGCAGTTCTGAGATGCCGGCCATCATGGCGGCAATGGTGGAGCAACTCGACGTCCACCCTGGTCACCGAGTGCTCGAGGTCGGGGCTGGGACAGGATACAATGCGGCGATCCTAGCGTGGCTTGCCAAGCCCGAAGGCCAAGTGACCACGATTGACATCGATGAGGTTATCGTCCGGGAGGCGAGAGAACACCTCGTGCGGGCTGGTTTCCCCCAGGTTCGCGTCGTTGAGGGCGACGGATGGCTGGGCGCGGCCGAAGAGGGGCTATTCGATCGGATCGAGGTAACAGTCGGTGTATGGGATCTGTCGCCCCACTGGGTAGAGCAATTGATGCCGGGCGGGATTGTTGTGATCCCGCTCTGGCTTCGTGCGGGTGTTCAAACCTCCATCGCCTTCAAGAAGTCCGATGGCCATCTCCAGAGCGTAAGCGTCGAACCGTGCGGCTTTATGCGCCTTCGTGGACCGCACGCGGGACCGGAAGGCTACGTGCAGGCTCATCACTGGATTGCCGCTTTGGATGAATCGGACCCTAGCAAGATCCAAGTCCTCCGCCGTTTACTGAACGAGACTCCCTCTCGAGAACCCGCGCCCGAACTCCCCAAGGGATGGTCTCTCTCCTTGGCACTGAGAGAACCTAGGGCAATCATCCTCAATGACAAAGACAACTGGCGGAAGTGGGCTGCTGGTATCTTTGACGCGGATGCGCAGAGCCTAGCTTTGATCTTTGACCACTCGCTCGAAGTATTTGGCAATGACAACGCGAAGGCACTCTTGCTGGACCGTGTAGCGGGTTCACGCCCTCTGGACCTACGGAAGCTCTACATTGAAGCGATGCCCTCGAAAGCGACCTCTGGGCCCGCTTCGACATGGGCCATCGTTCGTCCCAACTTCAGATTCTTCGTCCGAGAGCGGGAAGGCGAGACGACCTGAGGTCCCTCGTTTCTTTCCGCGTCGCGCTGCAGTCAAGGGGCTCCCTGGTGCACCGTCGAATCAGTTTTCGTGCATCGCCGTATCCTCGCTGTCCTCAGCTTTGGTCATCTCGCGACCGACCTCGCCCAAGGCGCTGTCCCGGCGCTACTCCCAGGGTTCAAGGCGCTGTTCCACCTCTCCTACGCGGGCGTGGGGTTCATTGTGCTGATGGCCAGTGTCAGTTCGTCGGTCATCCAACCGATCTTCGGATTTCTCAGTGACCGCCTCCGCTTGCGATGGCTCATGCCGCTCGGTGCCCTCCTGTCGGGTGTGGGGATTGTGTTTGCAGTCCGCGCCCCGCAGTATCCGCTGATGCTCACCGCGCTCCTCTGCTCGGGCATAGGGGTCGCGGCGTTCCATCCCGAGGGGTACCGATTCGCTGGACTCGCGGCGGGGGACCGCCGCGCGACCGGGATGTCGTACTTTTCCGTCGGGGGGAATATCGGGTATGGCTTCGGGCCCGCGGTCGCGACCATCGCGCTGACAGTCGGCGGGACATTCGGAATGAGTTACCTCCTCGTATTCAGCTTCATTGGTGCCGTGCTCTTGTGGCGGTTCTTGAGCCCATCGCAGATGGCCCAGCTGGAGGCAGGTTGGGCCGTCTCTCCGTACGCGACAGTCGGGGCGGTGCGAGCGGCCGAGGCGCGGACGACGCCCCTCGTGGTTCTTGTCCTGCTGGTCCTCTTTGTGATCATGCGGTCGTGGGTGCAGGTGGGCTTGGCGAGTTTCATTCCGCTCTTTTTCACGGAGGTCCGGCATTTCGACCCTCGGTACGGAGGGACCCTCGCGAGCGTGTTCTTAGGGTCCGGGGCCATCGGAACGCTGCTTGGAGGGCCGCTCGCAGATCGGTGGGGACGGCGCCCCCAGATCATTGTGTCGATGGGGATTCTCCCTCCACTCTTGTGGGCGTTAGCGCGGCTCAGTGGGATCTGGGCCTTCGTCGTCGCCGCGTTCGCGGGGATGGCCCTGGTGAGCACCTTCGCGGTCGTCATGGTGATTGCACAGGACCTCATGCCTGCGCGGATCGGCATGATCTCCGGATTGCTCATCGGGTTCGGGGTCGGGATGGGGGGAGTCGGCGTGACGGCGTTGGGCGTGCTTGCGGACCGGTGGGGGTTACTAGCGGCGATGGATGTGATTGCGCTGCTGCCGGTGGTGGGGCTGGCGATTGCCGTTATGCTGCCCTCCGAGCGCGTGCCCGCCTCCGCGCGCCCTGTAGTGCCCTAGGAGCCAGTCGACGTTCACGTACCGTTCCTGATTCTGCGGCCATCTGGAACAGGCCCGCAGACGTCAGCCGAACAGTACTGCTGACGATTCGCGTGCCGGGATCCCACCGGCAGCGGACGAACGCATCACAGTCCGGGCCACGCTCACTCGAGACCCTGGAGCCGGTGCCGGAGAGGATCGGGCCCTTGGGCCCGGCCGCCCGCGCGCTCGAAGCGCCGCTTCCCGCCGCGCGACCTGCCGCCAGAATGCCCATACATGCGTTCCGCGATTCCTCACGGGTAGCGGAACGGTGCCATGGTCACCTCTGCGGCGGTTCGGCCGCTCAGCGAGACGCATCGCCCGCCGCCCGATACTCAGGGCGGCGGCTTGATGCCGAGAGAGCCCGTAGCGGTCGGCAAACTTGTGCCGCCCGATCACGGACGTGTACGCGGGATTGACCTGAGAGAGCCTGATGCCCGCGTCGTACGTCCGTGCGGAGATTATGGCGTGGAACGCGGCACAGGCGAACCCAGACAGCATGCGAGCGTACCGCGCGCCCTGGCGTTCCAATTCCGCCTTCTTCTCCTCGAACGTCAGCGTCTCAATCACGATCGGCTTCGTTCTGGCGCACGCGTAGGTGACCACCTGTGCCACGGCGTCGCCGAGTACGGCGAGGGTCTGATGATGGGACTTGCCGCGTGTCGCACAGGGTACGCGACATGCCGCGATGGGATTGCCGAACCGGTCGAGTTCCGTCAGTGCGAGATGGTCCGCGTTGAGGTCCACACTCACAACGCCGATGTGCTCGACGCTGCGGGGCGGTCCTGCGGGCACTGAGACGGTGACACCGACGTGCCAGCCTTTGCGATCCCGCACAAAGCGCCAGGAGATCGCTTCCCAGTCCTTCGTGTCGGACGAGAGGTTTCGGCCAAGGGCGGCGACGACCGCCTCATGGCCATACGCAAACCGCAGCCCGCGAATGATGAGGTGCTTCCCCCCGGCTGCCAGCGCATCCGGGAGCCGCAGGCGTAGCGTGATCGTCCCGTCCGGCTCCCCTGTAGCGACACACCCCTGACAGCCCGCCGTCTCGTCCTTCGACCCGAGCACGAAGAACTGGTTGGCGCGGGCGTCGCGCCACGCGGTGCGCCATGCTTCGTGCGACGCGTAGCCGTTCCCCGACAGCGCGAACTGGGCGCGAAACAGCTTGCGTGCGCCAAAGCAGAGGCGCACCCGCCCCGCCGCCTCGTCGGCGCGCAGGGCCTGGAGACGCTGGGTGAGGATCGCGAGGCGACGTGTCTTCTGATGGTGGGCGCGGGTGCCCCCGGGCAACGTCTTGAACACCTGCTCGGCCCGCGCGATCCGCTGCTTAAGGTGAGCCATCAACCCCGCCCGTCGCTTATGGATCGAGGTGATCTTCCCACGCACCGTCGCGGCCAGCGCGTTGAACTGGCGGGCCGTGAGGCCGAACCGGACGAGGAACGCGCGCTTGAGGACTCCGAGGGGTTCGCCGGCGCGCAGCCGCCCGAACAGGGTGCGCTCGACCCGTCCGTACAGCTCCGCGTACGCATCCAGGAGCGGTGCCTGCTCGGGTCCCGCGCGGAGTCGGGTGTGATAGGTTCGCTGCATCATGCCCATGGACCGTCGGTCATCGGGATATGCGGGTCCGGATCTTCGTCCGCTTGCGTGGCGATCCGGCCTTCGCAGCGGTCACCGCGCGCAGGGCGCGGTTCCGGGCCGACCGGCGACCGTACAACCGGGCGCAGAATGCCGTGAGCGCGTCCACCGTCTCACGCACGAGATCGTCCGTGGTCTCCCCGGGATCGATCATCACCACCCGTCGGCCCTGGGCCCGGAGGGTAGCTTCCAGATACTCCACCCCGAAGCGCGCCAGGCGATCTCGATGCTCCACCACAATCGTGGCGATGGTCGGATCGGCTAAGAGTCGCATGAGCCGTCGTCGGCGCCCGATGAGGCCGGACCCCACTTCCGCTTCTGCACGGACTACCGTCAGCCCGGCTCGCGCCGCCCATGCGCGGAGGCGGCCAAGCTGGCGATCGAGATCAGCTTTCTGATCCCATGACGAGACGCGAGCGTACAGGGCCGCGCCAGCTCCATTTGCCTCCGGCTGCGCATCGACCAGGATCGTCCCTGTAGAGAGCTGACGTGCCGAGATTGGAAGGGTACCTTGATGGAACCACCGGCGAGCAGTCTTGGGGTGAATACCAGTCTGCCGCGCCCAGTCCGTGAGTTTCATTAACGCGATTATAACATATCGAATACCAGTTTGTGTCCATTTGTTCCCAAATCACGGAGCTGGTGTCAACCCTGAGCGAAAGTCTGCGGGTACGTGGTCTTGATCGAAGGTGTGTCGCAGATGGGATGACCAGCGCTTGCAATCTGAGGGAGCGATCGGCGCGTCGAAACAAGAGTGGGATCCGATCCAACCCGCCATCAGACTGTCGGCGCAGGCAGAGCGAATTCCTGTGGGAGCTAAGTGGGCTCCGCCAACAGCGCGGCGGATGCGGGGCGGATCTGCTCCACGCGTGCGTCAGCGTACGGTTCCGCCGCAACGACTGCGAGGACCCGCTCGATGAACGAGCGCATGCCGGGCGACTGGGCATAGTACTCGTCGGTCATCCCATGGACCTCCGTCTGCGCGGGGAGCGCGACGTCGCGATGCGCCGCAGCCTCGCCGCAGTTACAGTGCGCTCTCTGGATCGTCGGGACGGTTCGCGCCGCACTTCCAACATACGCCAAACTCGGGTTCGATGACTTCAGCACAGCTCGGGCACTGCCACGGCACGTGATCCTGGCGATTGGTCCCGCGTTCAAATTCCTCAATGAGCAGTCGGGCCCGGTCCGCTTCCTCATCGGGGACCGAGACGGTCGGGGCGCCCAGCGCCCCAGGGCCCATCAGCTGGAAGAGGAGCTCTCCCTGCACCACGGCGTCGATGCCGTGTGTCTTCAGGTAATCTTGCATCGCGGTCGCGTCAATCGGGTTGTTCGCCACATAGACTTCTTGCATCGGAGTCTCCTGAAGTGGTCCCCCCCTGCCACGTAACGAGTCCCGTGGCGATCGCCCACAGTATTACGGGTCACCGGGTCGGGTCGTGCCGCACTTCCAACACGCATGAAACTGAGCCTCGAGGGCTTCCCCACAGTTCGGGCACTGCCACGGCGACTGCCGCGCTTCCGTCTCAGCGAACGCCCGCCGGGACTCTTCACGCTGTAGGCGTTCGAATTCCTCGAGCAGGGTCTCAGCGCGGTCGACATCTGCATCGCGGACCCAGATGGATGGGCCCAGCTCACCCGGCGCTCCTCCCCAGTGGGAGACGAAGTTGGCGCGCTCTACCGAAGAGAGGTAGCCTGCCCGACTAATCTTCTCTTCGTCGGCGGGATCCAGTGGAGGGCGATCGTACCGTATCTCTGCGAAAATCCCGTGCGCTTCCAGCCACTTCGCCGCCTCGGTGGCTTCATCTGCGTTGCTGGGGAGGTAGGCTGTGCGCATAGGTTCCCTTCCCAAGGGCACCGTCTGTTCGCATGATCCGTACGAGACCACAATTTAGGGGGGTCTACGTACTCTCCCCAAGTGAGAAATTCGGCAGAGATGCGCGCTTCTCCCTACCAATGGGAGCCGATCCGGGCCGTGCGAGACAGGGTGGTGGGAGAGGATAGGGAATTCTCCCTACGACCCCGGGGAGCATCCAAGAGCATGCCTGTCAAAACACGGAGCACCATCGTGAGGGGAGAATCTCCCACCCAGCGTCGGCGCCGGGTCCGAAAGATTCTCACCCGCTTGCGGGCCCGCTATCCGGCAGTCCGTCTGCCCCTCCGCCATCGGGACCCGTTCCAGCTCCTCGTGGCGACCATCCTTTCCGCGCAGTGTACTGATGCGATGGTCAACCGCGTGACGCCGGTCCTTTTCGAGAAGTATCGGACCCCGGACGAGTTCGCCACGGCCACGCCCCGAGAGCTCGAACGCATCATCCGGCCGACCGGGTTCTTTCGGCAAAAGACCCGAGCGCTCATTGGCGCGAGTCAGACGCTGGTCGAACGGTTCGGGGGACGGGTGCCCTTGACCATGGACGAGTTGCGCACGCTAGAGGGCGTTGGGCGCAAGACCGCAAATGTGGTCCTCTCCGCCAAACGGCTGGAACCGTGGGGCGGGAATGGGGACGATCCCACTGACGGGTTGGGCATCGTGGTGGACACGCACGTCCGCCGCCTCAGCCAACGGCTCGGTCTGGCCAAGACCAGTGATCCCGAGAAGATCGAACAGGCATTGATGGCGCTGGTGCCCCGAACGGACTGGGACGCGTTCTCCCTCCGGCTCATCTACTTTGGCCGGGAGATCTGCACGGCGAGGCGGCCGCGCTGTCCCACGTGCCCGTTGCAGACGCTGTGTCCATCCGCTCCGTACGCAGGGAATCCCCCGTGGATGCGCCCCCGGGCCGCTCGGGCGCGACCGGGCCCGACGCGGGCGCGGCGCCAGAGGAGAGCTTGATGAACGACTATGGACGGGTTGCTGCGGATATCGAAGCCAAGTTTGACCGGCACCTCGAACGGGTGCAAGCGTTCGTCCGCCAGCCGAGCATCAGTGGCGAGGGCGTGGGAATGGACGCAATGGCCGAGCTGGTCGCCAGTAGTATCATTGAACTTGGCGGCCACGCCGAGATTGTGCCGACACAGGGGTGGCCGGTCGTCTCCGGGGAGCTCGATGCGGGAGCGCCGCGGACCCTGTTGCTCTATGGAATGTACGACGTCCAACCCGTGACGGGCGAGGAGTGGATGGTCCCGCCGTTCGCGGGGGAAGTGGTCTCCTTGGACGGGGTAGGCCCCTCCGTGGTGAGCCGTGGAGTCTACAACACGAAAGGGCCGCTTGCGGGTGCGTTCAACGCGCTGGGCAGCATGCTCGCGGTCACAGGCCGACTCCCGGTCAATGTGAAGTTCATGATTGAAGGCGAAGAAGAGCTCGGGAGCCGGCATCTCCCCGCGTTTGTGCAGACGCATCGGAAGCGGTTAAACGCGGACGGCGTGTACTTTCCGTTCTACGGAGAGAATCTCAAAGGGAAGCCGGTGCTGTGGCTTGGGGTCAAGGGGATTCTCATGTTTGAGGTGGTCTGCCGCGGCGGGGCCTGGGGCGGGCCGACCACCGTGGGGATCCACGGCAGCAATGGGGCCTGGATCGCGAGTCCGCCCTGGCGGCTCCTCCACGCGTTGTCGACGCTCGTGGACAAGGATGAACGGGTGGCGATTGATGGGTTCTATGATCACGTCGTGCCCCCCTCGCGGGAAGATGAGGAGCTGCTCGCCGCGCTCGCGGGGACGTTTGATCCCGACGTCGTCCTGCGCGAATTTCGCGCGACGCGATTCAAGCACCCACTCCAGGGGGCGGCACTGCTGCGGCGGTACTTGTTTGATCCGATCATCAACATCGATGGGATCGTGAGTGGGTATTTCGGGCCGGGATCCAAGACGTTGCTACCCCATGAGGCGCGGGCGAAGTTGCACGTCCGACTGGTGCCCAACATGGAGCCCGATGAAGTACGGGAGAAGCTTGCGGCGCATTTCCGGAAAATCGGGTGTGCGGATTTCGAGTTCACCCTCGAAGAGGGCTACCCCTGGGCGAAGATGCGTCCCTCCGCCCCGCTCTCCCAGGCGATGGTCCGGACAATCCGATCCTTTGGGCACACCCCGGAGATCTGGCCGAACTTGGCGGGGTCCGCACCATTCTACTTGTTCAGCCGGGTTCTCCACCAGCCATTCGTCTTGGGTGGCCTCGGGCACGGAGGGCGATCGCACAGCCCCAACGAGTACGCGACCGTAGACGGGATGCGTCGGTTTGAGCAGTCCGTGGTCCGCTTCCTCTATGAGTTTGCCGCGATGGAACACGAGTGACCGGGGCCCCGAGGCACTTGTGAGTCGGTTGGGAACGCAGCGGCATCACCGAGCCCGCGTGAGTGTGGCCCACAAGTACAACGCCGCGTAGCTGCGCCACCCGCGCCAGCGCTCGGCGAGTGTGCGCAGGCGATGTTCCGTCGGTCGTGCGCGCAGGCGTAGCAGGCTTTGCGTGGCGACGATCAGCCCCAGATCGGCCGCCGGGAAGATGTCTAGGCGGCCTAACCCGCGCAGCATGGCGATCTCGGCGGTCCAGCGACCCACCCCAGGGATGTCCATCAGACGCTGGATCGCCCGTTCATTGTCGAGACCATCAAAGGCCTCTCGACTGAGCGCTCCGCTCGCGTCGCACTCGGCAATCGCCTGAAGGTAGCGCACCTTCGGGTGACTGATCCCCACGCCTCGGAGTGCCCGCTCGCCAGCGTCGAGGATCTGGGCGGAAACCGGGTAACCATGGTACTCACGGCTCTGAACTGTTCTGTGCGGCCCGACCGCCAGAAGCAAGCGATGTCGGATCGCCTCTGCAGCGGTAACGCTGATTTGCTGCCCAATGACGCCCATGACCAACGCTTCGTAGAGGTCGGGGGTTCGGATGAGCCGCAAGCCGCGGTTGCTTGCGATGAGTCCAGCCAGTAGAGGATCCTGGCACAAGGTGGCATAGCATTGAGTAAGGTTGTCGTCGAGCCCCCACAACGCGCTCGCTACCGTTCGAAAGTGTGCCGGGAGCGCACGACCCGGTTCGGACGTTGCGCTCAGCTGGCGGGTGGGGTCGATGACCGTGACGCGCACCTGTCGAGTGGCGGTACCGAAATCAAATTCCACAATGAGTGGCCGCCCCTGCCAGTGGAGGAGACGTCCAACTTGGTGTCGTCCAGAAAACAAGTACGGCGTCCGGAGCGATGAGGTGCGGAGGAACGACAAGGTCCTCTCCACATGGTAGTGCGGGGGCAGGGGAATGCGGATGTGGCGTTTCATTGCTCGTGGTCGGATCCGACGCACCTGGGTGCAGGGTTGCGCGCGCAGCTTGGAGACTTCCGGATCCCCGCGACCACTCCTCTGGGGCCGATGGAATTCGTTGCCTGCGGCTGCGGCACTGCCCGCGCGTTGATTGGTCTGGTAAGCTTGTCGCGTGGCTATTTTGGTTCGACCAAGCCCGGCGCTAGGCTGGAGGGCGCATCCAGCGTCTGTTGCACAGGGGAGAGGCTCGAGAGGACCTGCACAATCGGAGGGACCTGATGGCGTCAGGTAAAGTAGTGTCGATCTGCATCGCGCCGACGGCGAGCGCGCCGATGACGGCTGTCCCTGAGGTGCGTGCGCACGCGGGAAAGGGGCTTGAGGGAGATCGGTACACGGTGGGGACGGGGACCTATTCGGCGACGCCTGGTACTGGTCGCCAAGTGACCCTGATCGAGGTCGAAGCGATCGACGCGTTGCAGCGCGACCATGCGGTTGCCATTCCCGCGACTGCAGCGCGCCGAAACATTGTCACGCGAGGGGTCGCGCTCAACGATCTTGTGGGACGACAGTTCCGTGTGGGCGGGGTCACCTTGGTGGGGGTCAGATTGTGCGAGCCTTGTACGCACCTTGAGGGGCTGACCCGTCCCGGAGTGCTTCGTGGCCTGGTCCATCGGGGCGGCCTGCGCGCCGATGTACTCACTGATGGCGTCATCCGCGTCGGCGATGTCGTCGAACCGGCCTGACCCGGGAGCCCGGTCCGGGGGCGCGATGGAGCATCGCGTTCGCCGCGCGGCGGCCCAGGATTTCGGAGTGGTCGCAGCGTTGTTGGCTGAGCTGGGTCGACCGCAGCTCACGGCGGAGACCGAGGGCCCCGCGCGCGACGTCTACCTCCGCCATCTCTCGCGGAAGGATACCGCTTCGCTGGTCGCCGATTGTGAGGGCCGGGTGGTGGGGTTCATGTCCCTCGAGTTTCGAGATCGACTCAATCGGGTCCGGCCGCAGGCATGGATTCCCGATCTCATCGTCACGGCGCAATACCGTGGGCGGGGGATCGCGCGCGCGTTGCTGGAAGCCGGCTTTGCCATCGCGCGCGAGCAGGGCTGCTGGGGTGTCACCCTCGAGTCAGGCTACCACCGGCAAGCCGCGCATCGCTTGTACCTGCGGGTAGCGATGGCGGATGCCGGGAAGTACTTCGACTATCCACTGTAGTTAGGGCAGTGTCCTCAGGGACCGATGTTCACGTCCTCCCGCTGCGTGACCATCGGTGGGGCAGCCACACGACGCGACCCGCCGTTGGAGGTGGAGCGAATGGTGCATGAATGGCGCCGGGACGCCTTTGTCGTCAGCACGGACCCTGCGCGACTCGATCTCCAAGTGGTCCATGGGTTCTTGACCGAGGCGTACTGGTCGCCGGGTATCCCGCGCGAGGTCCTTGAACGAGCCATTGCGCACTCCGTCGTTTTCGGCCTCTACGAGGATCGTCGACAGATTGGCTTCGCGCGCGTCATTTCCGATTGGGCGACTTTCGCGTATGTGTGCGACGTGTTCGTGCTCGAGTCGCATCGGGGACGGGGGCTTGGCAGCTGGCTCATGAGCGCCGTCATGATGCACCCAGACTTGCAAGGATTGCGCCGGTGGATCTTAGCCACGCGAGACGCACATGGACTGTACCGAAAGATGGGGTTCACGGAGCTGAATCAGCCGGAACGGCTCATGGAGCGCGTGCTCCCGGATGTCTACCGGGCGCGGAGTTCCTGATCGATGTCCCCGCGGACGAAGAGGAGAGCCCCCATGCGGTTACAGTCCTGGATTGTGGACCACTGCGATCGAACCTTCCGGAAGGGCAACTGGGCAGGCCCAGGGGTCCTCCCCGCTCTCCGGGGAGTTCCCCTCGCCGTCGCGCATCGGCGGCCCCATCCCCAACAGCACACGATCGCGGAAATTGCGTTGCACATGGCCTACTGGAAGGATGCCGTGGCCGCGGTCTTGCGTGGGCAGCCGTGGAGCTTCGACAAGACGCTGAACTGGCGAGCCGTACCCTCTACCAAGCGTGGGTGGACCTCCACGCGGACCGCACTCCGGAAGGCGCACACGCGCCTCCTCTCCAGCCTCCGCCGCGTCCCGCCCGCTCGGTTGCTCCGCCCGCTCACCCCGCAGAGTTCACGCAAAGCGATCGACCTCGCGATCGACATCGCCACGCATGACAGCTACCACGTCGCGCAGATCTTCGTCTTACGGCGGCTGTCGAAGGCTCGCACCAAGTGAGGCACCGCTGAGGGCCCCCAGTAGGCGCGAGTCACGCGCCGACGAGGCGAGGTGAGTAGCGGTTGCCTTTTTCAGGAAGGTCTGGGCCCCCCACGTAGCGTACATCTCCTCAATTCCCAGAGTTCTCGATGACGGCTAGCGGCGCCACACGCCCTCACGGCGAGGTGAGCTGGTGAAGCTGCTCTATCTCATTCCCGGGTGGATGTCGCGGACCGAGGCGGGCCGCCAGGAACTCCAGCGTCGCCACGCGGTTCTCCAGCGGGAGGCCGGTCCCACAACGCAGGTTGAGGTGTGGGATGTGGAGGGCGGCCCTGCGTCCATCGAGTCTATCTATGAGGAATACCTGTCTGTGCCGGGGGCTCTGGCCCGAGCCCAGGAGGCTGCGCGCCAGGGCATGGACGGGATCATCCTCGGCTGCTTTGGAGATCCGGGCGTTGATGCCGCGCGGGAACTGCTGACCATTCCCATTATCGGGCCCGGCGAGGCGTCGATGCTCTTCGCAGCCTCGCTCGGGCATCGATTCAGCATCGTGACGATCCTCGACTCGGTCGTTCATCCCCTGCGACGGCTCGCGCGCGAGGTCGGGGTAGACGGGAAACTGGCTTCCGTTCGCGCGGTCAACATCCCGGTCCTCGACCTCGCAGGGCGCCGCGAGGAGACCTATCAGCAGATGCTCAGGGCGGGTCGTCTGGCCCGCGACACCGATGGCGCCGACACGCTGGTCCTGGGGTGCATGACGATGGCATTCTTGGGCGAGCATCGACGGTTGGCCGACGAGTTGGGGATGCCCGTGGTCAACCCAGTGCACGCCGCGCTCAAGCTCGTTGAAGCCCAGGTCGCGATGGGGCTCGCGCACAGCAAGCGCGCGTACCCGATCCCGCCGAAGGGCGGGCCAGTTGAACTGCACCGGCAGTAAGGTTCTGAACCCGGCGCCGCGGGGCGCCAAGAGGAGGATACCGATGAAGTGGTCTGTGTGGGCGATGATACTCGCGTTGGGGATCAGCGCGCTGGCGATCCCGGTGGGGGCGGCACCAGCGACGGGAGGGGCGGTGGTCTATCCGATTGTCGCAGACCCGACCTTCAACCCCTGGCATCCGCGCGCCTTTGTGGAATCGGTGTTTCCCAACCGCGTGATTTTCAACGGGCTGACGAAGCCTGGGAAGGACCTCGAACCCTCCCCCGATCTCGCGGAACGGTGGGAGGTGAGCAAGGACGGACTTGGTTGGACGTTCTTCCTCCGCAAGAACGTGAAGTGGCACGATGGCTTCGACTTCACCGCTGACGATGTGAAGTTCACCTACGATCTGGTCATCGACCCGAAAATGGCCGCCAACGCGGCCGCCAACTTCCGTCAGGTGAAGGCGATCACGGTGATCGACAAGTTCACGGTGCGCTTCACCCTGAACACCCCCACCGCGAGTCTCGCCGCGTTTGCGGGGACCAACGCGGGCATCCTCCCCAAGCATGCGTTCGAGGGGCAGGCCGATCCCTGGGCGAATGACGCGTTCAACAAGCGGGCGCCCATCGGCACCGGGGCGTTTCGCGTGGAAGAGTACGTCCCCGGCTCGCACGTCCGGCTCGTGCGGAACGACAACTACTTCCTGGGACGCCCCACGATCGAGAGCATTACGTTCAAGGTGTTGCCTGACCCGAACACCCAGATCGCCCAGCTGCTCACCGGCGAGCTGACCCTGAGCATTGTCGAGAACCCCGCCAGCGTGAAGCCGCTTCAGGCGCGACCTGAGTTAGAGATTTCCACCGTGCCGCAGGTCAACTTCTACTACCTCGCCCCCAACTACACGAACCCGCTCTTTAAGGACAAACGCGTACGGCAAGCGATGCTCTACGCGCTCGACCGTCGGGCGATGATCAAGGGGTTCCTCCAAGGCTATGCGCGGGAGGCCACGGGGATGATCTCGCCGGCGCTCGCGTACTACTATCGCAGCGAGGTGAAGACCTACGAGTATGATCGGGCCAAGGCCCGCGCGCTGCTCGCAGAGGCCGGCTGGAAACCCGGCCCCGATGGCATGCTCGCAAAGGACGGCCAACGGTTCAAGTTCGCGCTAACCTTCCCGCGGGTCCAGTATTTCGAGCAGCTCTCCGCGCTAGTCCAGCAGTACTATCGCGCCGTCGGTATTGAGGTGACCCTCGATGGGTTAGAGTTCAACCAGTTCATCAGCCAGCGGTTCTTGACGCGGAAGTTCGATGTCGTCGCGGGATGGTGGGTCACACCCGCTGATCCCGATTTCTTTAACTACCTCCACAGCTCCGCGGGGACGTCGGGGTTCAACGTTCCGGTCTACGCCAACGCGCAGATGGATGGGTTCCTCGAGTCCGGGCGGGCCGCGAGCGATCCCGCGGTGCGGGCCGCAGCGTACCAGAAGTTCCAAGAACTGGTCGCCGAAGAACTCCCCTATGTCTACTTGTGGTGGCCATTCGAGATTCGTGCGATCAACAAGCGGTTGAGCGGCGTTCCCGATATCGGGCTCCGCGACGCGTTCCAGTACACGCATGAGTGGCGGCTAAAGTAGCTGCGGGCCGCACGCGTCGAGCCCCCCAGAGCGCATGAGCGGGTATATTGCGCGTCGGGTCGGCCATGCGGGCGTGGTCCTCTTCGTCGTCAGTGTGCTCACCTTCGTGATCGTGAACCTCGCCCCGGGAGGGCCCGCGATCATGACGACCATGCAGACGACGCCGGAACAACGGGAAGCGCTGCGCGTGCGCCTCGGGCTCGATCAGCCCCTTACCGTGCAGTTCGTGAAGTGGGTGTGGGCCGTCATGCGGGGGGATTTTGGCCGCTCGTTCAATGATGGCCGGCCCGTCATGGTCATCATCGGGGAGCGGTTGCCGCCGACCATGCTCCTGGCGGGGGCCGCGCTCCTGTGCTCGATCCTCATCGGGATCCCCGCGGGGGTCTTTTCGGCGACCCACCGCTACACAGGCTACGATCATGTCGTCACGTTTGTCAGCTTCCTGGGGGTGAGCATCCCCGCGTTCTGGTTCGCGATCATGTTGATCTTGTTCTTCTCGGTGCGCCTGCACTGGCTCCCGAGTTCCGGGATGGCGACGATCGGCGCGCCGTATTCACCCTTGGATCGGGCGATCCATCTCCTCCTGCCGACGATGGTCTTGGCAACGGTCAGCCTGCCACAGCTCGTGCGCTTCACGCGATCGTCGGTGCTGGACGTCCTTGCCAAGGACTTCGTCCGCACCGCCCGGGCCAAGGGGTTGAGGGAACCCCGCGTGCTGTACCGCCACGCGTTGCGCAACGCGTGGATCCCGGTGGTCACCATCGTGGGGATCCTCGTACCGCGCCTCGTGGGCGGGTCGGTGATCACGGAGACGATCTTCGGGTGGCCGGGGATGGGCCAGCTCGCGGTCGCCTCGGCGGTGGGCCGGGACTACCCGTTGGTCATGGGGATCACGGTCGTCGTCGCCGCCGTCGTGATTGGAGCGAACCTGGCCGTTGACCTCGCCTATGGCTGGCTCGATCCGAGGATTCACTATGAGTGACGCGGCGCCGGCGGCCACTTCAGTTGCGGCGTGGGCGCGTCCCGCCGCCCCGCAGGCCTGGACACGGTTCCGCCGGAGTGTCCCGGCGCTGCTTGCGTTGGTGTTTCTGGTCGGCATTCATCTCCTTGCGCTCTTGGGTCCGTACACGCTCCCCCTGGATCCGTACGCGACGGATCCTGTCCAGGGCCTCCAAGCGCCGAGTAGCGGTCACCTCCTGGGGACCGACGAGGTTGGGCGTGACGTGCTTGCGCGGCTCATCTATGGCGCACGGGTCTCGCTGCTTGTCGGCGTGGTGTCGATGGCGATTGCGATTGTAACCGGGGTGGCGGTAGGCGCGGTCGCGGGGTACTTCCCGCGCGCGGACGCGTGGGTGATGCGCGTCACCGATGCGATGATGGCGCTCCCCACGTTTTTCCTCATCCTCGCTGTCTTGGCTGTCATCGGGGGCGGCCCGATCGCGGTGATGGGTGTCATCGGGCTGACGTCCTGGATGCAGGTCGCCCGCATCGTCCGAGGCGAAGTGCTCCGCTGGCGCGTGGCCGAGTTCGTGGAGGCGGCGCGCATGATCGGGGCGGGTGATGGCCGGATCATACGTCACCATATTCTCCCGCAGGTGATGCCCTCGATCATCGTGACCGCGACGCTCGGGGTCGCATTTGCGATCCTCACCGAGTCTGCCCTCAGCTACCTGGGGCTGGGGATCCAGCCGCCCACGCCGTCATGGGGGAACATGCTCCAGAATGCCCAGCAGTACTTGTGGGCGGCGCCCACGTTGGCGATTTGGCCTGGAGTGCTCATCCTCCTGACCGTGCTCAGTTTCAACTTCTTCGGGGACGGGCTCCGTGATGCGCTCGATCCCACGTTGCGGAACGTGTAACGCCTATGGCGTGGACCTTGGCCGCTGTGGGCGACATCATGCTTGACCACCCTGTTGGCGATAGTGCCGCGTTTACTTGGCTGCGCCAGACCGAGCTCGCTTTCGGGAATCTGGAAGTCCCGCTGTCGGTGCGCGGCTATCCCGCAGACAAGCCGATTACGTTTCGCGCTGAGCCTGCGTTGGCGGGACAGCTCGCGCACATGGGCCTGGATGTGGTGTCGCTTGCCAATAACCATGCCCTGGACTACGGCGTTCCGGCGCTGTTGGACACTCTCGCGGCAGTCGAAGAGGCGGGGGTCGCGGTCATCGGGGCCGGCGAGACTCTCGACGCCGCCATGCGTCCGCGGGTGTTGCGCGCCGGCACTCTCGCTGTCGGCTTCCTCGCGTTCGCCTGTACGCTCCCCGCAGGATCGGCGGCGACCGCGCAACGACCCGGCGTAGCGCCCGTCCGCGTCAAGGTGAGCCTGCTTCCCGACAGCGCGGTCTTTGATGAGCAGCCGGGGACGTCCCCGTACGTGCACACGGCGGCAGTGGAGGACGACGTCGAACAAGCCCGCGAGGCCATCGCAGCCGCACGAGCCCTCGCCGACATGGTCGTCGTGTCGATCCACTGGGGGGTGCCCCCAGGGTGGGCGACGCCGTTCCAGGGGCTCCTGGCCGACTATCAGCAACCACTCGCGCACGCGTTGATTGATGCGGGCGCCGATGTCGTGCTCGGCCACCATCCCCATACCTTGCACGGGATCGAAACCTACCAAGGGAAGTTGATCTGTTACAGTCTCGGGAACTTCATCTTCCATAGTTTGGCGAAGCGACGGCCCTTAGTCTTCCAGCGGGACACGCCCCCCTACAAGCTCCAGCATGTGCGTCCTCCCGAGCTCGCGGAGTCCGCGCTCTTCCTGTTCACGCGGACTGCCCGACGGTGGGAACTCGAACTGCTGCCGTGTGTGATCGATGAACGTGGCGAGGGGCACCCCATCGGGGGGCCGCCCGCGGCGGTCATTCTCCAGCGCATTGCCGCGCATTCCGCGATCTTGGGCACTGAGATCAGAATCGAAGGGACGCGAGGGCATCTCGCGACCAGTGGATGAGGGGGGCCAAGAGTGAGTAGGATCGCGCAGTGGAAGGACCCGCATGAAGAGGCGATCACCGGCGCCGTGTCGTTAGATGCCCCCTGGGCAGTCGTCGAGCGCTTCAGTAAGCTCGTGCGGGACTCGGGGAGCAAAGCCGAACGCAAGGCGATCGACTACCTCGTCCGGCAGCTCGCCCGCTGGGGAGTCCCGCACACGCTGCACGAACCGGAAGTCCTGATCAGCCTTCCCCGTCGGGCCCGGTTGGGGGTGGTCGCCCCGGAGCGGCGCACGCTGACAGCGAAGACGCCGTCCATGTCGCTGTCCACGGACGGCCGATGGCACCGGGGGAACCTTACCTACGTCCCGACCGGCCACGCGAGTGCCGTGACCGCCATTTTCGAAGGCGTCGGCAAGATCACCGCGGACGTCAAGGGGGCGGTGGTCCTCACGGAAGGGTATCCTTCTCCCGGCAAGGTGGCCGATCTTCAAGAGCGGGGGGCCGTTGCGGCGATCTTCATCAGCCCCGGCGAGCGCATTCACGAAGGGATCTGCACTACCATTTGGGGATCGCCGGACCTTGATAGCATTCGGCGCAAGCCCCGCATCCCGGTGCTCGCCGTGAGCAAGAGCGAAGGCGCATGGTTGCGCGGGCTCGCGGGCCGCGGGCCGGTGAAAGTGCGCTACTCGACCAAGCTCGACGAAGGGTGGCGGCCTATTCCGGTCTTGGTCGCCGAGATCCGCGGGACGGTCGAGCCGGAGAAATTCGTGCTGCTCCACGGGCACCTCGACTCCTGGCATGAAGGGATCGGCGACAATGCGACGGGCGATGCGACGCTTCTGGAAGTCGCCCGAGTGCTCTGGCAGCAGCGTGCGCAGTTGCGCCGGAGTGTCCGGGTCGCCTGGTGGTCCGGGCATTCCCACGGCCGCTATGCGGGGTCGACGTGGTACGCGGATACGTTCGCGCTCGATCTCGATGAGAACTGCGTCGTGCACATCAATTGCGACTCGCCGGGGTGCCGGTGGGCGACCGTCTTTGAGGACGTGTTCTGGATGAGTGAAGCGGCAGGGATCGCGCAACAGGTCATCCACGACGTCGCGGGGCAGTCCGCCACTGGCGGGCGTCCGCTGCGGGCGGGAGACAAATCCTTTAGTAACCTCGGAGTCTCAACGTTCTACATGCTGTCGTCGACAATGCCCAAGGCGCTGGTCAAGGAGAAGGAGTACTATCCGGTGGGCGGGTGTGGCGGAAACATCGCCTGGCACACCGAGGACGACACGCTGGAGGTCGCCGACCGGGACCACCTCTTGCGCGACATCAAAGTCTACGCCTTGGCGGCGTTCCGCAGTGCGAATAGTCCGCTCTACCCGCTCGATTTCGTGGCGACGGCGAAGGAGCTGGTCCACACACTCCGTCGCTATCACGAGGCGGCGGCGCCGCATCTGGATCTTCGGCCAGTCATCGCCGAGGCGGAGGCGTTAGAGGGCGACCTAGCCCGGTTCTACGATTCGCTGAGCGATCTCGTCACTCGCTCACCCGCCGACCCGGCGGTCCAGCGGGTTAATGAGACGCTGCGCCGGGTGGCCCGGCTGCTGGTGCCGATCAACTACGCGCGCGCCGACCGCTTCCGTCATGACCCGGCCCTCGATGTGCCCCCCTTGCCCGACCTCGAGCCCGCCGTCCAGCTCGCGACGCTCGCGGTCGGGAGCGAGCCGTTTCGGATTACGCTCACCCACCTGATCCGCGGTCGCAATCGCGTGCACAGTGCGCTGCGCGACACCCGGCGGGTCGTCGCCGAGGTGCGGTGACCTCGCGCTCGCACGAGGGGCGGGCATGAAGCCGTCCTCGTATGACCTCGCGATCGTCGGCGGCGGCATCGTAGGACTGGCGACCGCGCTCGCGTGCCTCCAGCAATTGGGGCGCCTGAGCGTCCTCGTTCTAGAGAAGGAGCCGCAGCTCGCCCGCCATCAGACCGGCCACAACAGTGGCGTGATCCACTCCGGGTTGTACTATCGGCCCGGATCCTACAAGGCGCGGTTGTGCCTTGAGGGGCGAAGGCAGCTCGTACAATTCTGCGAGACGCATGGGATCCACTACGAACAGTGTGGGAAAGTCGTTGTCGCCGTTGAGGCGCAGGAGCTCCCCCGGCTTGACGCGCTCTATGAACGGGGCACGGCCAACGGGGTCGAAGGTCTAGAACGGATCACGCCAGAGCGGCTCCGCGAGCTCGAACCCCACGCGGCAGGGGTGGGAGCTCTCTACTCGCCCGCGACCGGGATCGTCGACTTCTCGGCCGTGGCGCACGCACTCGCGGACGAGGTGCGCCACCTTGGCGGCGAGATTGCCCTCGGTACCGGAGTCGTCGGGATTCGCCGGTTTGCGGACCGCTTCGACCTCCACACCACGCAGGACACCATTAACACCCGGCATCTGGTGAACTGTGCGGGACTGTACGCGGATGTGATCGCACACATGGCCGGGGAGCGGCCAGCCGTCCGGATCATCCCATTTCGAGGAGAGTACTACAGGCTGCGCAGGGAGCGGCGTCACCTCGTTCGGAACCTGATCTACCCGGTGCCAGACCCGATGATGCCGTTTCTCGGAGTCCACTTCACCCGGACCGTGCACGGGGAGATCGAGGCGGGTCCGAACGCGGTACTGGCGTGCGCCCGCGAGGGATACACGCGCGGGCAGATCAATCCCCGGGACTTGGTCAGCACCCTCACCTTTCGGGGGTTCTGGACGATGGCGCGGCGCTATTGGGCATCGGGAGTCGCGGAAATGTATCGGTCCATAAGCAAGCGCGCCTTCGTGGGTGCGCTCCAGCGGCTGATCCCCGAGCTCCGCGCCGACGATGTCGTCCGTGGGGGTGCGGGGGTCCGAGCTCAGGCCGTGAGCCAGGACGGGACGCTCCTTGATGACTTTTATCTCCTTGAGGCGCCCGGAGCCATCCACGTCCTCAATGCGCCCTCGCCCGCCGCGACCGCGTCACTAGCGATCGGGCAGCACATTGCACGCCGCGCCGCCGCGACCTTCGCTCTGCCTACTCTACGCGCGGGGCGTAGCCGATGAAAGCCGTCGTTATTCGAGAACACGGCGGGATCGATACTTTGCGCGTGGAGGAGATTCCCACGCCCCGACCGGGTCCGGGTGAAGCGCTTGTTCGCGTCCGGGCCGTGGCCCTGAACAACCTCGACATCTGGGCGCGGAGCGGTCCTCCGTCACCGGCAGATTCTTGGCGCGCCGATGGGCAACGTCCGTGACTTTCAGGCGGTCATGGGCTTGATCTGCCGCGGCGCGATCACCCCGGTCATCCACGCGGTGCTCCCGCTGGCTGAGATCCGGGAAGCGCACCGCATGTTTGAGGCGCGAGAACATTTCGGCAAGATCATCCTCGTGCCCTAAGTTACACCAGAACCTGTCGACATGTGGCTGAGTGGTCCACCCGACACTGCGCCAGAGGTTTCTAGGAGGATTCGAACTCCGAGGTTACTTGCGAGGCAGCAGTGAAGAGCAACCTGAAACTGGTTGTTGCGGCGCAAATCGCAGGTCTGTTTGTGCTGTTCGCTCTGGCCTTGTTTCTTCCGGCAGGCACCCTCGCGTGGCCCGCCGGGTGGGTCTTCCTGGCAGTGTTCTTTGGTTTCACGGTTGCCATCAGTCTGTGGTTGCTCCGGCACAACCCTGGATTGCTTGTGGAACGTATGACGGGACTCAAAGCCCCCGATCGAAAGGCCTGGGACAAGGCGTTGATCCAGCTGATAGGTGTCCTCTTCTTTGCCTGGCTCGTCGTGATGCCGCTAGACGCCGTGAGGTTCCATTGGTCGCAAATGCCGGTCTGGCTTCAGATGGCGGGGGCGATTGTGTTGTTGGGCTCGTTCTACCTCTTCTACCTGACCTTTCGAGAGAACCCCTATCTGTCCCCAGCGGTTCGCGTTCAGCGAGATCGAGGGCAAACGGTCGTATCCTCGGGGCCGTATCACTATGTGCGCCATCCCCTGTATTCCGGCTTTGTGCTCTTCGTGCTCGGGACGGCCTTCTTGCTGGGTTCGTGGTCCGGACTCCTTGTGGGGCTGGTCCTGATGCTGATGGCCGCGAGACGGGCCGTGTTGGAGGAACGCATGTTGCGGGAGGAACTGCACGGCTACGACGTCTATATGGCTCAGGTGAAATCTCGATTCATCCCTCACGTCTGGTGACGGGAGGGCACTACTGACGGGGATTTAGACCACATCATTCACGAAGAGGCTCGCGACGCGTACCGTCGCGCAGGCCTTCCCCTGGCGCGACCCCCACCAGCCAGTCCAGCAACTCGGTCAGCTCCGTAACGCGCGGCGCAAACTCGGGATGGTCGTTGAACCGATCGAGCAGCACGCCGGTGATGCCGGCGGCTTGCGCCGGCTCGACGTCGCGACTGAGTTGATCGCCCACGCACAGTGTCGCCTCCGGTGGGACCTTCAAGCGGGCGAGCGCAATCTGGAAGAGCCGGAGATCGGGTTTCCAGATGCCTTCCACGGCGGAGGTGACCACCGTCTCGAAGTACCGGCTCACCCCCAGGTGCTCGAGCGTAATCGAGAGTGACGGTTCCCAGTTGGACACCACGGCGAGGCGGTACCCGCGGGCGCGGAGTTCCCGCAGCGTCGGGCGGACATCTCGGAACACTTTCATCTGTTTCCACCCTTCCGAGAACCAGCGCGCGAGATCCGGGTAGAGTTCTCGATGGCGGGGTAGCAAGATGTCGAGAAGGTCGCGGGCTACCTCGACCCACATCCGGCGCTCCGCCTCGATCGTCCGGGTCTGTTCTACCAGCGATCGGTACCGTGGTTCGAGTGCGTCCATAGCCTCGGCAATAGCATCCTGCCGGACGATCTCATCGTGTTGAATAAAGAAATCTTGCAAGAGGATGCGCAACGGCCTTCGGTAGGCGATCAGGGTGTCGCCGGCGTCGAAGAGCACCGCTCGAACCGATCCAGGGATCACGTCTGGGAGGAGGCCCGGCGCAGGTGCGGGTACGCGCGGCAGAGGTGGCGCAACGGACAGACCTGACAGCGCGGCACGCGTGCGGTGCACACCGTCGCCCCGAAATCCATCAGCGCCTGGTTGAAGTCATAGCCGCGCCGCCGAGGGAGCAGCGCCGCCGACAGGCGCCACAGCATCCGGTCAGGGACTCCGCGTCCCCCGTAGAAGATTCGGCGCAGGACGCGGCGGACGTTGGTCTCCAGGATGGGGGCAGGACGGTCGTGCGCGAACGTCGAGACGGCGGCGGCCGTGTAGGGTCCGATGCCCTTGAACGCGAGCAGGGCGTCGCGCGAGGTCGGAAGTTGCCCGTCGTAGCGGGCTACCGCGACCTTGGCAATCGCGTGGAGGCGGATCGGTCGGATGTTGTACCCGAGCGGATACCAGGCTTTCCGCACGGCAGGGAGGGGAGCACGGGCCAGCGCGCGGAGCGTCGGGTACGTCCGGAGGAACTCGCGGTATTTGGGGATGACGCGGGCGACCTGGGTTTGTTGGAGCATGATTTCGGACAGCAAGATCCGATAGGGATCTCGTGTCCGCCGCCAGGGCAGGTCGCGGCGATGGCGCCCATACCACTGGAGCAGCCCACGGACGAATGCTTGGCGACGCGCGGGAGCTGGCTGAGGAGCACGTCCGGCCACGGGGAGCGACATTCGCCGCCCCAAGAAAAAGGCCCTGCGATGCAGGGCCTGGTGCAAGAGCAAGAGAGGTCTGGGTGGGGGGACCACGTCGCAGGCCGATCCCACTCCTGCAAGATTCAGCCTAGACGCGATGAGTCACGACCGAGTCACGGGGGTGTAACGGGGGTCGAGCGGGACTTCAATCGCGACGCGAGGGTCAGGGTAATAGCGGGCGACGAGCTTCGGAGTGTACTTCTTGCGAAATGCCGCAACCACCGCACTGACGGTTCGTCCGTGATCGACCGGGCGCGCCACGAACGTCCGTTGGCGGTGACCCGTCCGAATCACCAGTGCCGGGTTGACAAGCACGTTCTGATACCATTGCGTTCGCTCGCCGCGCACGGGCAGGAGCCATAGCGTCTCCCCGCGCACGACGCACCACACCGGGAACGTGTACGTCCGTTCCGTGCGGCGCCCATGGACGGTGAGCAGGATGGTCTTGCGCTTTTCCAGATCTTGGGCGAAGTCGCTGCGACTCCTGACGGCGCTTGCGACCCTCGTCCGCTGAGGGCGATCCGATGCGCTATCTCTCGTTCTAGTCATGCTGGACCGAACGCTGTCGCCTTCGCCACAGCCACAGACCCAGAGCCAGGACACCAGCCAAGGTCACCACTCCCCACAGGGATCGCTCTGACGAGGGCGGTTCGCGACCCCGCGTCTCCAGAGAGACAAACAACAGGCGCCGATCGTCGCCGGCCTGTTGTGTCCACGCGAGATCGATGCCATCGCCACTACTCGCGAGGATGGGATGGTCGTTGCGCCCTTCCGCCTGGATGCGGTCGACCCCCAGCCATTGCCACGTCCGGCGGGTCAGGTAGATGGTCCCGTCACTGGCCCACGCGACGAAGACCGTGCCGCGATCATCAACCGCGACGGAGGGAGTCGCAGCTCGCTGTCCCGCGGCTGACAGCGGCGCCTGCGGACTCCACCGCGGCGTACGTTCCGCGAAATAGATGCGGCTCCCCGTGGTCTCATGCCGCTCCCAGACGAGGTAAACGGTATCATTTCGGTCGAGGGCCATCGCGACCGCAGACGTATCCTCCCCCTCCGAGACTTGTTCGGGTGCGGTCCAGATCCCGTCACGCATTCTGTGATGCACTTGGTACCTGCGCAGGTCAAACTGGTACCAGGCGCTATGAAGTCGGCCCTGGTGGTCAATCCCCAGCGTCGGGTTGATCGAGTCCGGCACCCCTGGGGAGATGACTTCAGGGGTTGCCCACTTCGCCGCCGTCAACGCGGTGTACAGGATCTCATAGAGGGAGCCGTGCCGGGTCTGGACGGTGGGGGCTTCAGCGCGGATGCCGTACCACACGAGGTGCACGTTCCCCTGAGGACCACTCGCGAGGGCGGGGACGCCCGCGTATACCTTGCCGGGAGAGACGCGTGCGGCGGGCGTCCAGCGCTGCCCGTCATACTGCGTATAGTAGACGCCCCCGACGCCGCCTTCGTATTGCGTCCAGGCAAGGTGCACGGTCGTGCCCTGCCCGATCGTCAGCGTCGGGTACCGGGACTCCGCGGGACCGGTCGTCATCTGTTGCACGCGCCACTGCTGGCCGCCGTCGGCGGAGGACGCGAGGAACACCTGCGCAACGCCGCCCACGGGCTTCACGAAGGCGAGGTAGATGGTTCCGCGCGCATCGCGGGCGATCTTCGGCTGACTGTTCGCCTCCAGGGCGTCGTCGGCGACGCCGGTCGAAACGATGACCTGCGCCGACGCCGGCGCTATAGCTCCGGCGACCACCGCGACCGCCACAAGGATCCACGTCTTCATCGCTGTTCTTCTTACATGCGCTCGGCGGGTTCCCTTTCACGGGGTTGAAGTAGAAGGCTCCGGGGCCCGCGCACCCGCGGTCCAGGGTGAGCCTATTTCCCCGGATCGTGCGGGGATAGGAAGCATGGGCGGGGAAGAGAACTTGGAGCTGACAGCAATGAGGGGGGAAGAGATGGCGGGAGGAGTTCGCGTCGGGCGATCGCCGGTGATCGCCCGCAACGGTATGGTGGCGTCCGGTCATCCCCTGGCGTCTGCCGCGGGGTTGCGAGTTCTCATGACGGGGGGGAACGCGATCGATGCCGCCGTTGCTATCGCGGGTGTCCTTGGCGTTGTCCAGCCGATGATGTCGGGACTCGGTGGGGATACGTTCTTCCTCTATTGGCACGCTGGCGACCAGCGCGTCTACGCCCTTAACGGAAGTGGCATCGCGCCGTACGCGGCGTCGCGGGAGTGGTTCGTCTCGCGCGGCCACGCGTCGATGCCCCTCCGCGGTATGCTGTCCCCCTCGGTCCCCGGTGCGGTGGATGCCATGGCCACGGCGCTGCGGCACTGGGGATCGAACCGATTTGCCCTCGCGGACCTACTCCGGCCGGCGATCCAGCACGCTGAACGAGGTTTCCCCGTCGCGCCGCGCGTCGCCCATTGGCTCGCGACCGCAGCGCCCGTCCTCGCCCAGTACCCCTCGACGGCCAAAATCTACCTTCCCCGGGGACGGCCTCCCCGCACCGGAGAGGTGTTGGTCAACTCCGATTTGGGGCGGAGCCTCCGCCTCATCGCCACCGAGGGTCCCGACACGTTCTACCGCGGGCGCTTGGCGAAGCAGCTTGTGCGGTATTGTCAGGATCACGGCGGGTTGTTCACCGAGCAGGAATTCGCTGAGCACCATTCAGACGTCTACGATCCGATTCACACGGACTACCGAGGCCTGACAGTTTATACGACCGCCCCGCCCTCGCAGGGCGTCATTCTGCTCGAACTCTTGAACATGCTGGAAGGGGTCACCCCCGCGCAACTGCGGTGGGGGACCCCCGAAGCGATCCATCTGATGGTGGAGGCCAAGAAACTGGCGGTCGCAGACCGGCTGGCCTACTTCGGGGATCCGCGGTTCGTGGCGAACCCCCTCTCGCAGCTGTTGTCCAAGGAGTACGCCGCTCGACGGCGGGAGGCCATCGATCCCAGACGGGCGCAGACGCAGGTGCCGGCAGGGGCCTTGCCGGAGGCGGTCGGGGATACCACCTCCTTCTGCGTCGCCGATAGCGCGGGCAACCTCGTCTCATACATCACGAGCCTTTCCGCCAGCTTTGGGTGCGGGGAAGTTGTCGAGGGGACGGGAATCTTGATGAACAATCGGGCGGGTCGTGGGTTCACGCTACAGGAGGGACATCCCAACTCTATCGCGCCGGGCAAGCGCACCATGCACACCCTCATGCCATTCCTCGCTGTCCGCGACATGAGTCCGGTTCTTGCGTGGGGCACGCCGGGCGGCGATGGTCAGCCCCAGTGGAACCTGCAAGTGTTCTCCAATATTGTCGACGGCGGATTCTCGGTCCAGGAGGCGATCGAGGCGCCCCGCTGGATGAGCTTCCCCACGACGGATCCCGCGACCATCGCGGCGCCGTTCGAACTGCGCGTGGAGGACGGATTCCCTGACGCGACTCTCGCGGCGCTGCGGAGTTTGGGGCACGCGATCCGGACAATGGGCGAAATGGAATCTGGCGGGGGGGCGCAGGTGATCGCCGTCAACGACGGGATCTACACCGGCGGGTCCGATCCGCGGGTCGACGGCTGCGCGATCGGGAGTTAAGGCCCCCTGCGAGCTGGAGCCAGGAGTGCACGGGCGCGAGGCGCACCATGGAGGTGGGGGATGCAGGAGATCCGCGACGAGCGGACGCTGGTATTCTTGAAACCGGATGGCGTGCAGCGCGGACTGGTGGGGGACGTGCTCCATCGGTTCGAGCGCGCGGGCCTGAAGCTCGTCGGCGTGAAGATGCTTCTGCCGACCCGGGAGCTACTTGAACGGCACTACCCGAAAGATGAGTCCTTCCTCTCAAAGATCGGTGGCAAAACCCGCGAAGCCTTCGCCAGCTACGGGCTGGACGTGAAGCGGGAAACGGGGACCGATGACCCACTCGAGATCGGCCGGCAAGTCCGCGGGTGGTTGATCGACTATGTCTCGTCAGGCCCCGTCGTCGCCTGCGTCCTCCAAGGGATCCACGCTGTCAGCGCGGTCCGCAAGCTGGTGGGCGATACCCTGCCGTTCCGCGCCGCCCCGGGGACCATCCGTGGGGATTTTGCGATCGACTCTCCGACTGTCGCCAATCTGGCGAAGCGTCCCGTGCGCAACCTCGTCCACGCCTCCGGGACTGTCGACGAAGCGGCGACCGAAATCCCCCTGTGGTTCCGTCCCAGCGAACTCTATGAGTATGAGCGAGCCGACGAACGGGCGATGTTTGGGAACCCGCACGGCGGTTGAGTCTGCGTTCCCGCAAGGCCACACGGCGGGAATGTTAGCCCGGACCCCGCCCGCGCCGGGGTCTCCCCTCCTCTGCCGTGGGGTATGGTTAGCGAGGGATCCTCTGCGGTACCTTGTTTGTAGGGACGCAGACGGATGCACAAGTGGCGTTCCCCCAACCCAAGAGGCAGAGGTGATTGGCCTATGAAGGTAGTGCGAATCATCCCGTTGATCCTGATCCTGGTGATGCTGGTCGCCACCGGGCCAGGCGTGCTTCCGGCCAGGGCCGGAACCCGCGTGGTGGTCACGGTATATCAGGAAGGGCAATCGTTCTGTCCGAGTCGCGTCTACCGGGTCGGCAACGTCGCCGTGCAATCCGGACACTGTTACGTTCCAACGGTCTTGCGCGACCGGCGCGGGACCTTCCTTGCGTTCATCGACCCGTCGGTGAGCATTCCGCAGGGGCAACTCGTCCGGTTGGATAGCTCCGCGGGGCGGAGGGCGCGGACCCAGATGTACTTCCTCGTGCCGGTAAAGATGACCCGTCAGATGAACCTCATCCCAGTGAACACGATTCAACTCATTCAGCTGCGCGAAGAGGATGATGTCGATGAACCGGACGGGGACAATAACAACAACCAGGGGAACAATGTCCGCCGGGCGAGATTGATCGTGTTGTTGCCCGTGATGCACAATCCTGTTCTGACCGCAACGTTTGACGTGCGCTTCTAGTCGCGCGGCGCCCACATTTGCATCGTGAGGCCACGGTGGCAGGAGACCCCCGTGGCCTCTGTATGTGTCTTCCGATGTGTCGTGCGCCTTAGTCTTGTAGGCGACCGACCAGCCAGAAACTGCCTGCGAGCACTTGTCCTGTTCTCGGCTCGGCACTAAACAGTTCGCGGGCGGCAAAGACGAAGAGGGTCACACCGGTAGTGGCCACGCGGATCCACCAGAACGGGACCTCCGTCGCCGGGTTGACGAGGAGCCGGCTCTCACTGACGTACCCACTGGCAAGCGCGGTGGCTTCCTCTAGCCCGGAAGGGTCGTCGACGCTGAAGTGCGCGGCGGAGACGAACGACTGCACGGGAGGGCGGTGGATCTCGCCTGGCGCGGCGGCATATGCGGCAGCGTCCGGATAGAGGTCGACCTCGTGCGCGAGGGCGATGACTTCGACGCGATGCATGCTCGGGAACGTGACGAGCCGCGGGCGCACCAGGGCATAGTCGACCAGGTCTACCCGCAACGGGAAGGCGCCCGAGAAGGGTTCATCTTCCTCAGTGGGCTCCATCCAGCCATCGACCCACCCATCCATGGGGTCCTCGGGGGCGTCTCCGCTTCCCGTGACCGCGATGCGGTGGAACACCCCGGTCGAGAAGAACGGTGTGAGGCCAGCGATCTCTCCTGCGGAGTCGACTTGTGCCCAGAGTTCAGGCCCCGACCCTGCGGCCCACCGGACGAGTGCCGATCCGTCGGGGATGGGTAGGCGCTCGCCCTTTGCGACCGCTTCACGCGCAAGCGACCAATACGTCGGCATGTCCGAGACCGGGAACCCGATGCAGCTAAAATGACTACCCATCAGTCCTCCCGGGTGTACTCGCGAGTCGCGAGCGTTCGATCCTCTCCAGCCCCTCAGCGTGACGCAAAATAGTCCTCCTCCAGGAAACCGTAGAGCACTTTGTCGTGCCAGCTTCCCTCGGCGTAGATGCTTTTCCGCGCCAGGCCTTCGCGTTTGTAGCCGGTTTTCTCGAGCGCCCGCTGGCTCGCGATATTGGCGCTGTTGGCCTCGGACTCGAGCCGGTGCAACCCCAACGTCTCAAACGCGAACCGGGTGCGAATGGCCATCGCATCGCTACCAAACCCGTGGCCCCAGGCGCTCTTCTCGCCGATGACCGTTCCGGTCCGAGCGGTCCGGTAGCGCCAGTGGATCTGATGGATCCCGCTGAACCCGATGTGTTGATCATGGTCGTCGAGGATCGCCCACACGAAATCGTTCTCGCGCTTTTGCATCCGTTCGAGCCACTCCTCTTCCATCCCCCGACTAACGCCGATGTTGAGATTGAGGTACCGGGTCACTTCGGGGTCGTTCATCCACCGGATGGCGTTTTCCAGATGGAGGGTCTTGTCCGCCGGGACCAGTCGCGCCCGTGTCCCCTTCAATCCCACGAGTTCCATGCGCAGCCCACCTCCATGTTTCGTGAGTATATCACTCTCGTCTCGCGAATCGGATGCGCATCACCGTGATGTGAACAGCCGTCTTTCTCCCGTTCTAGCGCCGCCCAAGTTGGTGTTTCAGGCCTGCAACAATGGCGTCGAGCCCGAACTCGAAGGCATTGTCGGGGTCCAGGGTGTCCTTGTGGGCGACGAGGCGTGTGATCCGCGGGAATTCATCCGGGGGGAGCCGCCGCAGATCGAGCCTGAGAGAGCGGCCACCGGCCAGGGGCAACGAGCCGCCGATCTCATTGAGGATATAACCATCAACGTAGCCCGCGTAGGTTCGCCAAGCCGCTAGCGCGGCACGATCGTCGAACCCCGCACGGTGCAGGAGCGCGAAGACGACTTCGATAGGTTGGAGCGATCCAGGCGTATTCAGGGGCCGCACGACAATCAGCGGATAGATGTGGGGGTGACGGTGGGCGGTCCGGCGGACAGCGCGGGCGATCTGCTTCAATCCCTCCTCCCAGTCCCCTGAAGACGACCTCGGTAGTTCGATTTCGCCGATTACCGTTTCCACGATGCCGTCAAGAAGGCTGGCCTTGTTGCGCACGTGACGGTACAGAGCCATGGCTTCCACGCCCAGCGCAGCACCAACCCTGCGCATACTAAGCCGCTCCAAACCATGGTGATCGGCAAATCGCACCGCTGCCTTGAGAATCCGTTCCCGATTCAGGCGCCGCCGCGTCTTGGCCGTGGTCATTTGCGTTCTCCTCAACAGCCTTATACCTTGACAGTGTACCAGCGCAGGCGGTAGACTTGTGCACATGTTTACACTGTAAACATCATACACAAGCGGGACGTTGCGAGAACCGGAGAACTCAGACCCGAACATGGAAGTTCCCTTCTTCGCTAGTGCGCCTGGGGCAGCCGTGTGCTCTTGCCCACCCTTGAAAGACAGCGTTTCCGGGAGGAGGCCGATGATCGGACCAATGCACACAACGGTGGAGCGTGTTCTGATTGCCGCTAAACAGACGATGGAAGCCGCAGGGGTAAACTGTCTCTTGACCACGCTGGATACGTCCGGCTGCCCAAGAGCGCGGATCATGGCTGCCGTTGATGCGGGGCCGGACATGAGTCTGTGGTTTGTCACGAACCCCGCGACCCGCAAGGTTGAACAGATCCGAAAGGATCGCAGGGCGATGGTGGCGTGGTACGACGCTAAGGGCCAAGGATATTTGACGCTGAACGGGGAGATCTCCTTCGTGGACGACCCGAACGAGAAGCAGCACCATTGGCGGGAAGAAATGCGGGTGTTCTTCCCAGGGGGCCCTGATACCAAGGATTTCATGGTGCTGAAGTTCGTTCCCTCTCACCTCGAACTGCTCAGCTTCTCGTTGGGGATTGCCACAACGCCGTTTGCGTGGCGGCCTGTCGTGCTCGTGCGGGCAGACGCAGGTTGGCTCATCGGAGACCGGGCTGGCTCCGAAACGTGATCCTCCACGCCGACAGCGATTGAGAGGAGAAGGGCGAGAACGGATCGATCATTCCGTTCTGCGAGGGCGCTGTTGCGACCCTAGCCTGAGGTCCGGGAGTCCGGTGGTGCGTAGAAGAAGCCTTTCGACGGGGCGGCCGCTGGATCAATGGCGAAGACCCGGCGATGTTCTCGTCGCAGGGGAAGGATTCACCGATAGGGGGCGCGGATGAAGAGGCTGGCCGAGATTGCGCACTTTGCCGCTGACGTGGACCGCACAGTGCAACTCTACGAGGCGTTTCTAGGTATCAAGCTCATCGCGTGCCATGCAAGCGAATCGGCCGTCTTCCTGCTAGGCGGCGTCAAGCTCTTATTCCATGTGTCTCGAGTCACGCGTCATGACTCAGCCTGACTTAGTTCTTGGGCGTGTGCACCACATGGTCATTATGCACGCCTCCCACCCTGCCATCGGTCGCGGCGAGGCCTATGAGGAGGAGTAGGAGCGTGAATTCGAACTCCCAGGCGCCGACAAATCCTTGGGGAAGGCGCACCTTGTAAATCGCGATGGCCATTTCGACCGCGAGCAACAACGCCAACGGGCGAACGAAGATCCCGACCAGGAGGGCGACGCCGCCGACCAGTTCGAGCGCCCCGATGAACCAGGCGGTCAGTTCCGGGTTTGGAAGGTTGACCGTAAGGAACAGGGCCACCGTCTGGTCGTGCAACCCTCCAAACAGTTTCAAGTAGCCGTGGATGATAAAGATGATGGCCGGTCCGAGGCGAATGAGGACGAGCGCAGGGGAGCGCATGGTTCGGCGACTCTACAAGAGGGCCGCACTCAACATGGCTCCGGCAGGCACCACCGGGACGGGCGCCATCGAAGACCCCCACGGCATGTCGTGGTAGTCGGGGTCGTTGTGTTGAATGGCCGCCCACAGGCAGACGGCGAGCTTCTGATCTAGCCGCCGCACGATCTCATACTCGTGAAGGGCGGCATCCTTATCGCCCTTGGTCAGGTAGGCTCGGGCGAGGTAGTCGTGCGCCTGCACAAAGATTGGACGGAGCGCGATCGCCACTCTGTAGAGATCGATGGCTTTATCCACCATTCCGACTTTGCGATAGCAGTAGGCAAGGTTGTTGAAGGCCTCGGGGAAGCGACCCCCAAGCGCCAGCGCGTGCTCGTACTCCACGATCGCGTCCTTCCACGCTTTCGCTTTGTGAAGTTCCAGCCCCCGTTTAAAGGCCTGGACAGCCTCCGAGTTGAGGCCCGCCGGCACGGACGTGATGTCCGCGGCGTGCACCGGCGTGGGGGCAGCGAGCATCCAGAGGGCGAGAAGCGAGATGAGCAGTCGCATAGGCGGTTATCCCTGTTCCTGCCCTTTTAGAGAGAAGATGAGGCATTCGGGTTTAGTCGGGATTGTCCTTCTGAATCCAAAGGAGGTCCAGGAACCACCGCGCGTAGTCAGGTGGTAGGCTGCTTCCGTTGTCACGATTCATGATGAGGTCGTTCCTGCATCCCGAGTTATTCCTGAAGGAACGGGGCGAGGAGGGTCCTTAACGATCGGCGAGCGCGAGTTTGACGGCGAGCGCGGCAAACGCGCCGCAGCACATACGGCGCATCCAAGTCAACACCCGCGGACGAGAGATTACGTGATTGCGAATCGAGGCAGCGAATAGCCCGTAGCCAACGAAGACTGCGAACGTCAGTAGCATGAAAACAGCGCTCAGCTCGAACATGCGCGAGAGCGGATGTGGTTCATTGGCGCTCACAAACTGCGGCAGGAAGGCGAAGAAGAAAATCGACAGTTTCGGATTGAGGATGTTGATCAGGATAGCGGAGATGATCACCTGCCTTGCCGAGCGGGTGCCGACCTCCTTTTCCACCCTGAGCACGCCCTGCTCCCTCAGTGTGTTCCAAGCCATGTAGAGCAGATAGGCCACGCCCAAGTACTTGAGGGTCTGGAATGCGAGCGCGCTAGTGTGCAAGAGCGCTGCGAGTCCCATGGTCGCCGCTGCCATATGTGGGACGATGCCAAGAGTGCATCCGAAGGCAGCGACGACGCTTGCGCGGGACCCGCGCGAGAGGCCGGCCGCCAGTGTATAGAGAACGCCGGTGCCGGGAGAAACGACGACGATTAGCGACGTTACCAGGAAGTCGATGCTCACGGCGGCCCTCCTAGCACGCTGTCATTGTAAGCGGCGCAATCGCGGAGCGCTAGCCAACGCCAGACCTCGCGCAATGCTATGCGCTAGGTGAGCCAGCTCATCGCCGCGCCAAACACGAGGCCCCAGAAGGGCTGAAGGCGCTATGCGATCCGCTCCTCGAGGTGCGGCTTCACCTGCTCGAGAGGAGCCGGCGACGCGGTCCCGAACGATCCGACGCACAGCGTGGTCTCACTTTGGGCCGTTCAGCTCTGCGGGGGCGTGTCACGTCGACTGGCGGTGCTCGTGGGCAACCGCAACACCCGCTGCGCATTGCCCCAAATGATCAGTTCGAGATCCGCCGGCGGTAGATCCAGGCGGGCCAGGATGTCCAGCTGTTCTTTGAGGATGTGGTGGCGGTACCCCCCAAAGAACGTGGAGTCCGTGCCAAAGAGCACGCGCGAGGGTCCGAACGCGCGCAGCGCATCCCGGAACACCGCTTCCAGGGATGGTTCTCCAGGATAGTAGAGGCGCCAGTTGTTTGTCCCAGATGTGTCGACGCAAACATTCTCGGTATGGTAGGCGAGGAACAGGGTCTCGCGCAGGAACCCGGCGCCAAAGTGGGCGATGATGAAGGTGACTTCGGGAAATTCCTTTGCCGGAGCTGATAGCGGTAGCGGACTGGCGTACGTCAAGTCGTAGAAGTTCCCGACCGTGATCCCAAAGTGGAAGAGGATGGGGAGGCCTGTCTCGGCCGCGACTTCGTAGATCGGGTAGAGGGCGCGATCGTTGGCGAGGAATCGCTGAATAGGCGGGTAGAGTTTCAGACCGTGGAGCCCCAATGCGGGAAACCGCGCCACGGTCCGGGCTGCATCGGGATGCCCCGGATCGGCGAGCGATCCCCACCCGGCGAACCGGTCCGGGTGGAGGGCGACAAATTGGGCGAGTTCCTCATTCCCCTCCCCCACGGCGATAAACGCCCCGACATCGACCCCCGCCGTGTCGAAAGCCTCCAACCACTGCCGCGCGTGTTCTTCAAGGGTATAGCCTTCAAGTTCCTTCAGCCGTTCCTCGAAGGTCTTCCCCCGAAACCGCGCCGCCGCGAGCGCCTGCTTGCGATACGGCTGGGCCCGCTCCCGTGCGCGGCGGAGCATGTTGGCCGTGATGAGGTGCAAATGGCTGTCGGTGATGGCCATCTCTTTCACGATACGCGCGAGCGATGGCGTCGTCAAGGAAGGGGCCCGACGGGCGGGTCTGGCGCGGGGCGGAGCGCTGGGGAGTACGGCTGGGGGCCCAGTGGCATAGTACTGGCGGGGCTGGTCGGCGCGCGACCGACGCGATCGGATCCCCGCGCATGCCATCCACCTCCCGTGGGCCAGGAGCTGATGCGGTACGTCGATGCCTCCCAGACTCCGAATTGATACGGTCAATTGCGCCGTTGACGACGCGACGTTTGTACGCGCGCAAGTCCAGTTGAGCTTGTTCGGGCGAGTCCACATCGGCCGCGCGGGACGGGCGATCATGGACGGGAGCTGGCGACGCGCGGTGGCCGAAGCGACGATCAACGCGGTCAAGGAATTTCTCCCCAGCGGCCATCGCATCACGCTGGACACCGCCATGGAAGTGACTGCGGCGCAACACTCGTTAATTGTGGTCACGGTGATGCTCGATGCCGGGGATGGGGAGGAGTTCCTCGCGGGAACCGCACGGGTCGGAGAAGATCGGCACACGGCGGTCACGAAAGCGGTGCTCCACGCGTTAAACCGGCGGCTCGAAATGCTTCTTCAGAAGTGACGGTCCGGACCATCCGAGGTGCGAGGGGTCCGTCCTGCGAGACTAGGCTCCGGGTGGTGATGCCGCCCGAAGTTCCCGCAGCGCATCCGTAATCTCTGCCTGCACGTCTGGATCGCGTTCGTTCTGCTGGCGTCGAGCCAACGCGACAGTCGCCTCCGGCCCACCGATCTGCCCGAGTGCCCAAGCGGCATGGCCCCTGATGATGGGGTCCGAATCCTCTAGGGCATCTCCGAGGGACTCCACTGCCCGGGGGTCGCGCAGATTTCCTAGCGCGATGGCGGCGTTTCGTCGCAGTCCCTGGCGCTTGGCACGCTTGATCGCACTGTGACGAAAGCGGGTTTGGTAAGTCGCCTCGTCTAGGTGGAGGAGCTCGAGGAGGTCAGGGAACGGGACATCCCGCCGAGGCGCGAACTCCTGATGTACGCCCTGCGTCACCAGCGCGTTGTGCGGGCAGACGTCCTGGCAAATGTCGCACCCCAGTACCCAGGTGCCAATGAGCGGTCGCAAGTCCCGCGGGACCCACCCACGGAGTTCGATCGTCAGGTACGAGATGCAGCGGCGCGCGTCGACGACGTAGGGGGCCACGATCGCCCCGGTGGGGCACCGGTCAAGGCAAATCTGGCAGCGGCCGCACGAGCCAGAGGCGGGGGCATCGGGGTCCAAGAGCAAGTCCGTGAGGAGTTCTCCGAGGAAAACGTACGACCCATGCCCACTCTTCGTAATGAGCAAGGTGTTCTTGCCGAACCACCCGAGTCCCGCGCGGTGGGCGATCGCCCGGTCCAGGATCGGCCCGGTATCGACGTAGTAGCGCGCGATTTGTGCTCCGCCCTCGGTGAGGTAGCGCGCGAGGACGTCGAGCTTCTCGCCCATGACGCGATGGTAGTCCGTCCCCCAGGCGTAGGCGGAGACGCGCCCCCGGAGCGTTTCGTCGCTCGGGGCCGGTGCGTCCCACCGATAGCTCACACCAACGACGACCGCCGAGCGCGCACCTGGCACCACCTGCGCCGGGTCCCCTGCGGTGGGTGCGTGCTCGGCCATGTATGCCATTTCGCCGTGCATCCCCGAGGCGATCCAGGTTCGTAGGTGTTCGGCATGCGGGTGGAGGGGGTCGGTTGGGGCGATGCCGACCAGGTCAAACCCGATCGCACGCGCATACGTCTTGACGTCCGTCGCGGTGATCATGGGCGGGGGCTCTCAGTGCGAGCTGCGGCCCGGAGTCGAGAGCGCAGCGGAATCCTGAACCACTTCGGCCTGGGGCTCACCGGTAGCTCTCCTCAGATCCAGGCTGAGCTGCCGTCGTACGCAGGATACCCCGTCCGCCTAGCAGCAGTAGCAGCGATGCTCCTGCCAGCGCGGCGCCGTAGAAGAAGGGGGCGGCGGGGCTCACGCGATCCCACAACGCGCCGGCAACCAAGCTCGCGGGCAACAGCGCAATCCCGGTGGCCATGGAGAAGGTGCCCATCGCGGTCGCGCGGAGATGGGCGGGGACTAGGTCCGCCACGAAGGCTTTCTGCACGCCATCGGTCAACGCGTAGTAAGCGCCATAGACGATGAACAGCGCGAGCACCGCCCAAGGCGCCCGCGCTCCAGCAATCAGGCCGAAGCCCACATAGACGAGCGCGAAGATCGCGTACCCGATCGCCAGCACTGTCCGCCGTCCGATACGGTCAGACAGCGCGCCTGCTGGTGTGGACAGGACCGCGTAGACCACGTTGAACGTGAAGTACATGAGGGGGATCACAGCGGCTGCCGTGCCCACGTTCCGCGCCCGGAGGATCAGGAACGCGTCCGAAGAGTTGCCTAACGCGAAGAGCGTCGCGATGATGGTAAAGGCCATGAACCGTGGGCCCAACGCCCGGAGGCGTGGCGTGGGGGCGTCGGCGGGAGTCGCGGGGCGGCCGCCGCGGTCCCGCAAGAAGATCGCCCCGATGGTAATCGCGATGAGACCAGGGATCGCAGCGATCCAAAAGACCGCGCGGTAATTTTCCGGCAGAACTGCGAGGGTGGCAAACGCTACCAGTGGTCCCAGCGCCGCGCCGGCAGTGTCCATCGCACGGTGGAACCCAAAGGCGATCCCGCGGCGGTCGGGAGGCACGGAGTCCGCAATGAGGGCATCTCGCGGCGCCGTCCGGATGCCTTTCCCTACCCGGTCGACAAATCGGATCGCCAGCACGTGTCCCCACGAGCCGGCCAAGGCCAGCAACGGTTTCGTGATGTTGGACAGCGCGTACCCGACGACGACTAACGGCTTGCGCCGTCCCGTCCGATCCGAGAGCTGGCCTGCAAAAATGCGCAGCACGCTACCGGTACTCTCCGCGATGCCTTCGATGAGCCCGATGGCGAGCACAGGCGACTTCAGGGTCGCGCTCAAGAACAGCGGGAGGACCGGGACGATCATTTCCGTGGAGACATCGGTGAAGAAACTCACCACTCCGGCCACTAGGAGGTTCCCGGAGATGAGCCGCGTCCGAGGGGCTTCCGATAGAGCCGCTACGCTCGTGTCGTTCGGATCAGGGTGCGCCAATTCGCTCTCACAGGTTGTCGATACATGCTGTAGGGAAATTCCGTGCGAAGCTGAAGCGGACCTTTCGCCCAGTTGCGACCGCCCGTCAGCCGCCGGTTCGTCGGACAGTGCTGCCGATGACGATCCCGGCGGCGATGAGGACGAGGTTCTTGATGACAAACTCGCCGGTCATGGTCAAGATCAAAGGGTTCCCGTGCTGAAAGGCGAGTTCGGGGTGCAGGACGAGGACGAGGAACGTTCCTGCGAGCTGGAGCCAGAATAGGAGCAGGGTGAGCCGCAGCGCGATGCCAAAGAGAAGGCCAAGTCCAACGAGCACTTCCCAGATCCCCAGCGCTGGCACGACGATCGGGGCCGGGAACCAGTAAACAGTGGACGCTACCAGATCGGCCACCGGGCTCTGCCCGACGATCTTGAGGGCACCGAACCACACAAACGTGATCGCGAGCGCGATCCGCAGCAACAGGACCCCGTAGGCAGTCATGAAGCGGATCAGCGTTTGGTCCAGCGATTCCCAGTACTGGCGCAGACCGCGCGGCTCAGAGGGGATCGGGGTCATGGGAGGCACCTCAGTAGAGGAGAACAGGCGTCTGGCGAAGATATGTAGTCGCGGTCACCTGCTTCAGCATGAAGTCCGCGACGTCCGCGCGGCTGATGTAAGCAAAAGGTCCAACCCGGAGCCCGACCCCCGCGCGGTAGACGCCCCGCTTCGGCCCATCGGTAAGCCTGGTTGGCCGTACGATGATCCAGTCGAGCCCACTTCGCTTGATCAGATGCTCCTGCCGGTCGGTATCTTCAAACCCTGTTCTGTTAAGTCGCCACGCCACAAGGGCGTAGAGACTCCGGTTCTTGTTCTCGCCAACCCCGTAGGCGCTTTCGCAGATGAACCACCTCACCCCAGTGTGCTCCATCGCGGCAAGGATGTGCTCGGTCCCAAACGTTCGGACCGAGACATGGGGTCCGCTTGAAGGGGCTATCCGCCCTCCTCCGAGCGCGCTGACTACAGCATCTTGATTCTGCACTGCTCGTTCCACGTCGGCGCGGTTGAGGACATCGCCTTGTTGGATTATCAGCCGGTCCACGGGCAAGAGCGACCCCGGGTTCCGCACGAAGGCCGTCACGTCATGGCCCTGTGCCAGGGCCTGTTGGAGCAGATGACGTCCGGTCCGTCCACTCGCGCCAAAGAGAACGAGTTTCATGACCCGTTATATGATCTCGAGCGGGGTCGGGTTGCTCGGTGGGGAGAAGGCGTGATCCAGTTCGTGGAGATCGGTCTCGGTGAGTCGCATTTCCAGGGCCCGATAGTTCTCCTTGACATGCTCAGGTCGCCCTGCTTTCGGGATCACCATCACCTCGGGCTGACGCAGGAGCCAGGCAAGCGCGATCTGCGCGGGGGCTGCACTGTAGCGAGTCGCCACAGCTTGCAGTTCTCGACGCCGGAGCAGGCTTCCTTGGCCGAGGGGGGAGTAGGCCATGATCGGGAGACCGCAGGCGCGGAACCAGGGGAGGAGGTCCCACTCGATGCCGCGGCTCGCCAGATTGTAGAGGACCTGGTTCGTGGCGACACGCGCTCCTCCAGCCAGCGAGACCAACTCCTTCATGTCTTTGAGGTCAAAGTTGCTGACTCCCCAATGTCGAATCAGGCCATCCTGCTGCAAGCTGGTGAACCCGTCGACGGTATCCTGGAGTGGGACTGATCCACGCCAATGCAACAGGTAGAGATCGATGCGTTCGGATTTCAGGCGCTTCAAACTGCGCTCGCACGCAGCTCGTAGGCGTTTGGGCGAGGCATTGTGTGGATAGGCCTTGGTGACCAGGAACACCTCGTCCCGGCGGCCAACGATGGCCTCGCTGACCAGTTCTTCCGCGGCGCCATTCCCGTACATCTCGGCGGTATCGATCAGCGTCATCCCTAGTTCGAGCCCGAGCTGGAGCGCGGCGACTTCTTGCTTGCGTCGCCGTGGATCTTCGCCCATGTTCCAGGTCCCCTGGCCAAGGATCGGGACCGGCTCATCCGAGGGTAGACGTGTGGTCGGGATCATGTGGGATTCTTGAGATGAAGACGGCATGACCGTGAGTGTTCTCTTGGTGGAGTGAAGGAAAGAAATCTGCTTGGCACTACTCTTCAGTTGCCAGCTTCCCCGGGTTTCGTCGCCCGGAGCGAGAAACTTAATGGGAGTTCGCCACGCCACCCGCTAGGCAGCCACCAGGTCCTGTCCTCATGCTGCTCGAGGAATGGAAGGGCCTGATAGAAGATGAACGGGAATTCGTGAAGGAATTCAATCCGGAGCCCGGATGAGGTAAGGGCTGTGACGATCTCGCCCAAGTCGTGCGCCCATTGGTACGAGACCGGCTGTACAACGTGAGCATCTCGGTCAGCATATGAACCGTGAGTGGGGACAACCACGGGATTAGAGGAAGCGAAGTATGGATATCGGAAGCGAAGCCCCGCAATGCCTTCGTCGTCATCCCAAACTTGGATGATGGGATGCGCTTCCGTAATATAGAAGACGCCCCCAGGTTGTAGGGAGCGGGCCACCACCTGGGCCCACCGGCTCAGGTCTGGTAGCCAAGATAAAATCCCCCGTGACGTGTAGACGATCGCGAACCGTTCATCCAGGATCGCAGGAAGTTCGAGCACGTCGGCGCAGATGAACCGGGCCGGGAGTCTTAGCTCTGCCGCCAGAGACTGCGCAAGCGCCACAGCACGGGGGGAGAAGTCGACGCCCGTTACACGAGCACCGAGCCGAGCCCAGGACAGCGTGTCGATGCCGAAATGGCATTGGAGGTGTAACAGTGATCTGCCGGATACTGGACCGACCTCATGCACTTCGAACGCCCGCAGTCGGATCCCACCCCGCTTGAAACTCTCCAGATCGTAGAACGCAGACGCTATGTGAAGGTCAGCCCACTCATCCCACAGTGCACGGTTTGCGCTCGTTGCGTCTATCATCACTCACCCTGCCCGTTGATCCGGCTCAAGATGGCCTACTTGTTGTGTGGACGTCACCCCGACCGCGGTTGAGTTGTCAGTAGTTCCTGATGATCATCCCTGTTGAGGGACGCATCCCCCAGCGCGGGTAGAAGACCCGCATTCAAGCATCACACGTACTTCATCGCGCGATCGCCTTCAGATCGTGGCGCATCATTGGGCGATGTGGCACGTGGCGCGCAACCGTCTTGAATCCGGCGCGCGCGAAGGTTGAGGCTGTTCCAGTGAAAAGGTTGGAAGTGCTCTTCGGCTCCTCCGTATCAATAGGATAGGCTTCGAGCGCGGGCGCCTTTGCGCGCTTTGCGGCTTTCAACGCCGCCACGATCAGCGCAGACGTGACGCCCTGCTTGCGGTATCCCCTGCGCACATAGAAGCAGGAAAGCGACCAGACCGGCACATCGTCCACCCGCTTGAGCAGCCACGCGCGATCAAGCCACGGCAAGGCATCGCGCGGCGCAAGCTGGCACCAACCCACGGCCACGTCGCCGTCGAAGGCGAGCAAGCCCGGGGGCGGACCGCGCTTCACAACCTCTCGAAACGCCGCCTTGTTTTTCTCGCGCGGCCTCTTGCGATAGGCGCTGCCGATCCGCCAATACATGCACCAGCAGCCGTTGCTGGCGCCGTTCTTGCCGAACAGGTCCTCGAGCGCAGGCCACAGATCGGCCGTGAGCGGGCGGACAGTGAGCTTCATGCCACCTTCTTTCGCTGCTCCGGTATTCCGTACCTCATTGGGCGAGGGCCACTCGTGGTAGTTTCTTTCGCATTCGGTTAGCCCGGGAAGCACACCTGGAAATCATAGTCCGCAATCATTGCCTATGTACCGCCTTCTCCGATCTAACCCGAATCTAACCCAAACTAGGGGATCGCGGAACGGGCGGTCTACGAGGAAAGGGGCATGAACATTGGCTCCGCGGGTAGGATTCGAACCTACAACCCTCCGGTTAACAGCCGGACGCTCTACCATTGAGCTACCGCGGAACGTGGCACCGGTGCGTAATGCACTCCCATTCTAGAGGGGGTTTGCAGAGAGTGTCAATCTTCCTTCCGCAAGTGGGCCGCGACGATGGCGTAGATCACTAGCAGACACACGATCGTGCCGAGGAGCACGGCCGCGGTATCGCCTAGGGGAACGACAGGACGTGTCGGTGGGCTTGTGCCCACCTGGCCTGCGATGATCGTTCCGATGCTCCAAAGCGGTGCGTGTTGCCAGCCCATGTGCTGAGCGAGGTTCGGGCTGTGGCTAGCGATCCCTCCTCGCAGCGCGCCCGCCGGTTCACGCTCCATCCTCCTAATCCCACGTTTGAGCTTCTGCTCGCACACAAGAGGACCAAGCCGGCTTGGCTCAGAAGGGAGACCCCCTGTGGGGCTAGTCGTCGCTTTGTTCTTCGATGATGGCGAGGGTCTGTGAAAGGGCAGCGGTGAGGAACGCCGTCGCCTCGTGCTCGCAGAGGTCGGCGAATCCCCGACGTTCGAGGAATTGGCGCAAGACGGGGACGAGTTTGGAGAGCTTGCGGGACATGTAGGAGAAGAGATCCCAGTACGCTTCCTCTGCGGCCGGATCGCCCGGTCCCGCGCGCTCCATCAGCGAGAGGTAACGGGAGTGGAGGTCGCGGTATTGCGCATCGCCGCCGTGCTCTTCCCGCAGGTGGTCGATGAGGCCAGAGATCTCCGATTCCTCCAACGCCTCCTGGGCAAGGAAGCTCATGTCAAGCAAGAGCTCGCTGAGTTCATCTGTGGGGTGGCCGAGGTAGAGTTCGGCTTGGTGCTGCTCGGGCCCGATCAGACGCCGGAGCTCTCGCGTGATCTCATCGTCCGCTTTCGGGAGTTTGGGAGGTCTGGCGCCTGCCCCTTCGCCATTGGCGTCCTCGCGGATGGTCACACGCTCGAGGGCGTCGCGCCCGAGGCGCCGCTGGAGGTAGGTCTCGCACTCTGTGCGGGCAAACGGCTTCGTCGACCGGAACACGAGCGCTTGCCCTGTGTAGCCGCGGTACCGCCACCCGTCCTCGGCCAGACCTTCAACCCAGCGCGCGACTTGACGCAACCACGGCCCGTGCACAGCCGCACCACGCAGTAGCGCGGCGATCACCGATTTCGTCGAGCGACCTCGAACGGTGAACTGCCCGGCCTCTTCGAACAGACGGATCTCAACTTCTGTGTACGTGTGATTACGGTTCATCGAGCCGCTACTAGTATAGCATGCGCGCTTCACAGTACCCTGAGGAAGGACCGTCGGCGAAGGAGATGACCCGCCGGGGGAGGAAAAGTGGACGGGACTTTGGAGGAGCTGCATGATCGTCGACCGCGCCGCGCGTGAAGCGGTGGAGGCGAGCACGCTCGCGCCGTACGCGACGCGCAGCACTGGTGTGCGTCGCCGCTACCATGAGCGCCCCGACGTGCATCGCACGGAGTTCCAGCGGGACCGGGATCGCGTGTTGCACTCGACCGCATTTCGCCGGCTCCAACACAAGACCCAAGTCTTTGTCGTCACCGAGGGGGACTTCTACCGGACCCGCCTGACGCATACGCTTGAGGTAAGCCAGGTGGCTCGGTCCATCGCCGCCGCGCTGGGGCTCAATGTGGATTTGGTCGAGGCGCTCGCGCTTGCTCACGACCTTGGCCACCCGCCGTTCGGTCATGCCGGCGAGGGCGAGCTCCACGACATCATGGCGGGGTATGGTGGGTTCGAACACAACGTCCAATCGTTGCGGGTCGTCGATGAACTCGAGATTCGGTACGCGATGTTTCCTGGTCTGAACCTCTCCTGGCCGGTCCGGCAAGGGATCGCGATGCACGCGACGATCTATGATGCCCCCGTGGTTCCCACGGAATTTGCCAACTTCCCGCACGGGTCGCTCGAGGCGCAAGTCGTCGATCTGGCCGACATGATCGCCTACTGCACGCATGATCTCGACGACGCGCTCCACATCGGCCTCGCAGACGAAGCAGATTTAGATGCCAACGACGTGGAGCTCTGGCGTGAGGCGTCCCACTACGCGGCCCAACTCGTGGCCCGGCGGGACGCTGCAGAAACGCAGGTGGAACTCTCCCTCGAGGAGCGACGCGGGGAAGGGAGTCCGCTGCAGTTTCTCCCGCCTGGGTCGCGGAAACGGACCAACGTGCGTCTTCGAGAGGCGATCCGGTGGTTGATTGGGCGCCTGGTGGAGGACGTGGTCCGGACCTCGGTTGAGCGGATAGAGCAGGCCCGGCTGACCTCGCCCGAGGCCGCCATGCGATCCGCGCTGCGGTTGGTCGAGATGAGTGAATTGCGGAGCGGCCAGCTCAGCCAGCTCGCACGGTACCTCCGGGAGGTCGTCTACTACCATCCCGACAAGCTGCTTATGGAGCAGAAAGCGCGCCGTATCGTCCACGCGTTGTTCGAGATGTTCGTCAAGGAACCAAGGTTGCTTCCCCGGGTCACGCAGGAACGGTGCGCCGTCGCCGAGCGTCATCAGGTTGTCTGTGACTACGTCTCGGGGATGACGGACCGGTTTGCGCTCGATCTCTACAGCCGGTTGTTCGATACCCATGAGTTCGGATTTGGCGGGACGAGCCCGTCTTGAGGCCTCGGTTCCTGCGGACAAAGGGAGTGTGAAGATGACAACGGTAGGGAAGCCGACGCGCCGGATCGAGGGGGTTGAGAAGGTGACCGGGACGGCCCGGTACACAGAAGACCTCGTCCTTCCGGGGATGCTCCATGCACGACTGCTGCTGAGCCCGCACCCGCATGCGCGGATCCGCCGGCTCTCCAAGGATGCGGCGCTCAAGGTTCCTGGGGTGGTGGCGGTGTTGACTTTGAGCGATCTCCCGCTCCCCCCGGGCGCGAGCGCGCGTCGGATGCTGGCTGGCGCGGAAGTGCGGTATACGGGCGAGCCCGTTGCCGCAGTCTTGGCGGAGTCCGAGGCTGCGGCGACTGATGGTGTGGAGGTGCTGGCGATCTCGACCGAGTACGAGCTCCTCCCCGCGGTCCTCACTGCGACGGAAGCGATGGCGGATGAGGCTCCGCTCGTCTCTCCCGCCGCCGAGGATGATGCCGAAGCCGCCGGGCACGGCGCCGCCACGGGGGGTGGAAGTCACGAGCAGAAGCCGAGCAACGTCGCTAACCGGTACCACTATCATCGCGGAGACGTCGCGCAAGGGTTTCGCGAAGCCGACGTTGTCGTCGAGCGCACGTACACGACTTCCCGGCTCCACCAAGCCTACCTTGAGCCCCATGCCACCGTCGCTGCGGTCGACCCCATGACCGGCGGGGTCACCATCCATACGGCCACTCAAGGCACGTTCTTTGTGCGCGAGGCGACCGCAAAAGCCCTGGGGGTGTCCGAGCAACTGATTCGCGTGGTCCCCCTGACCGTCGGGGGAGGGTTTGGGGGGAAGATCGTCCTCACCCAACCGCTGACTGCGGCGCTAGCGCTTGCAGTGAAGCGGCCGGTCCGGCTCGTGTTATCCCGTCGCGACGACTTTCTGCTGAGCGCCCCCGGCCCGGGATCCACGATCGAGCTGCGGACTGGCGTGAAGCGCGATGGGACGCTGGTTGCTCTGCACGGGCGATTGATCTTCGACGCGGGGGCGTCCTCGGGCGCGCCTGCGGGGATTGGGGGGGTCCTGTTAGGTGGGTACTACCGGTTCCCGCATCTCCACATTGAGGCGCTGGAAGTCCTGACTCACAAGCCGCCGGTCGGTGCCTATCGTGCACCCGGGGCGCCGCAGGCGACGTTCGCGATCGAGTCGCAAATGGATGAGATGGCAAAGGAACTCGGACTGGATCCGGTGGAGTTTCGTCTCCGCAATGCGGTTGACGAAGGTGACCCGATGCCGAACGGGCGACCCTGGGCGCGCATGGGCCTCCGGAAAGTCCTCGAGACGCTGCGGGACCACCCCTCCTGGCGCGACCGGGTCTCGAGCGAGGGCATCGGCTACGGGGTTGCGGTCGGGGGCTGGCCCGGTGGCGTCGAGTCGGCGAGCGCGTGCGTACGCGCCAATCTGGATGGGACGTTTCAAGTGGTGATGGGGGCAGTCGATATCACGGGGACGGCGACGAGCATGGCGCTGATCGCCGCCGAGGTCCTGGGGATTCCGCCAGATCGCATTCGGGTCGTCACGGCTGACACGGACCAGGCCCCCTACGCCGGGATGGCCGCAGGGAGCAAGACGACCTACACTGTTGGGCTGGCGGTGAAGGGAGCGGCGGAGGACGCGCGCCGACAAGTGCTGGCAATTGCGGCGAAGGAACTTGAGGCTCGTCAGGATGATCTCGAGATCGAGGACGCGACCGTCCGTGTCCGCGGGACGCCGCAGAAAGCCTTGCCGCTCGCGGTGGTCGCCCAGAAGAGCATGAGCTTTGGGGCAAAATACCCGCCAGTATTCGGGACGGGGTCCGTCCCCTCACCGAAAGCCTCGCCGGGCTTCGCGGCCCATCTGGTGAAAGTGCGCGTCGACCCCGAGACGGGCCAGGCGCGCTTGCAGGGGCACCTCGTCATTCAGGATGTGGGGTTCGCGATCAACCCGGCTGCCGTCGACGGGCAGATGCGTGGTGGGGCAGCGCAGGGGATCGGATGGGGCCTCTTGGAGTCGATGGTCTATGATGAGGCGGGTACGCTGCTTAATGGGTCGTTTGCCGACTACTCCATTCCGCGGGCGACGGACGTGCCTGCGACAGAGACCGTGATCATTGAAGTGCCGTCGGAGTCGGGGCCGTTTGGGGCCAAAGGGGTTGGAGAGCCCCCGGTGATCCCCGGGGGCGCTGCCGTAGCAAATGCGGTTGCGGCGGCGACCGGCGTGCGGATCACGACGCTTCCCATGACGCCTGAACGTGTGGCCGCCGCGATTCGAGAGCACCGTCGAGACTCCGCGAACCCGGGGAACTGACGAGTACAGCAGCGGATTTTCCCGCACCGGCCGCGATCGACGACGTTGGATGTCGATGACCACGGTAACTGCGGTTTAGGAGGTGTGACCTTCGAGTTCGCGGACGACGATCGGCACGTTATCTGGCATCAGCCATGGTTCGAGGAAGAACGGGAGGTGCTGCCATCGCGGAGTCATGCGCCGGACGACATCCGCCACGATCGCCGCATCCTGGACCCCAACACTCTTGGCGGCCCGAACGGTTTCTTGCATGTCGACTAGGAACTCCTCCATTCCATCAAGTGCCCCGATCCCACCGATCGGGCCATGTCCTGGGAGGTACTGAGAGACCCCGAGCTCCCGCAGCCGGACCAGCGCTGCCAGCGATCCTGCCAGACTGCCGTTGCCGATGTAGGCGGCACAGCGACTGAACAGCAAGTCCCCACACAGCGCAATACCATCTTCCTCAACCACCGCGAACAGATCCCCAGGCGAGTGTGCGGTCGTGACTGGTTCCAGTCGGACGTGCAGCTCGCCGAGGTCGAGGGTGCGCACCGCCTCGATGGTCTCCTCGAGTGTGACGATGCGGAGGTTCCGGTATTCTTCGGCATAGTGCGGCGCCTCATCGATGAAGGGCTGCAGGTCACGGCCTACCCAATATTGGAGGCGCTCTTGCGTGAACGCGCGCCCGAGGGCCTTCGCCGGTGGGGCAAAGAAGTGAGCGCCGTGTACGTGGTCGCTGTGCGGGTGACTGAGAATCAGGTAGCGAAGGGGACGGGCGGCGCCGTACTGTTTTACGGCGGCATGGAGCTCCCTGCCACACGAGACATCGTTGGCGTCGAAGACAAGCACCCCCTCGTTCCCGACTACGATCGCAGAGTTTGAGAAAGGGTATCGCGGTGCGTAGAAGGCAAACGTGTGAGGGCTGACTTGCACGATGTCACGGTCAGGAATTCCCCAGGACGTTGATCGCGGCATGAGACTACCTGAGATCTCCGAGTGGATTGTGCATTTCGCCGCATGACGCCAGTCCCCTCGCTGGCGGCGCGCACACGGGTGGGTGCCACAGGATCCGAGGTGCCGGTACGCTCGAGGATGCGAGGATGGCTCTCGCAGCGAACGGCCGCACGACAGGATATAATTGAGAAGTTGTGGGGACGTAGCTCAGTGGGAGAGCACCTGCTTTGCACGCAGGGGGTCAGGGGTTCGAATCCCCTCGTCTCCACCAACCCTGTCCTTGCCAATTCCCTAGCTTAGCCGAAAACCTGAGAAATCCGAGGCCGCCTAAGTGGCGGTCCTTTTTGTTACGGATGAGTTGACTTATACCTTTTTCCTGCCTTATAATAGTGCCAAAGGCAGGCCACACGCAGGGATATGGGACAGCACATTAGGTGACCTCGGGAGGCGGGCGGGATGAGCAAGGAGTGGCAGCAGGCGGTTCGAGAGACAGTTGAACTGCTCCGCATCAGGGAGATCGTTGCAGAGCAGTACCTAGCCGAAATCGAGGAACCGCGTCGTGAAGATCGTGGAAGCGTGGAAGCAATTCATCCAGTCTCGTAAGGCCCAGGATTGTTCCCGGCGGACCATCGAGACGTATGAAGAGCGATTCAAGCTTTTCCTCGAATGGTCGGGAGACATTGTGGTCTCTGCGCTTAACACCGTCCTCGTCACCGGTTATATGGTTCACCTCGGGGAGCGAGAGAATCGAAACAATGGTGGCAAGCTCTCCACTGAAAGCGTGATTGACCACGCATTGACTCTGGGCGCGTTTACTAATTGGTTGGCATCAGAGGACGTGAGACTTCACAGGTCACGGGTGAAGGTTCCCAAGCCGAAAAAACCGCGTAGGCAGGTGAAGGCTTTGAGTCGAGAGCAGGCTGTTGCAGTGATGGAAGCATTCAATCCCGCCAAGCGTCCGGAGCGGGGATACGAGACACTGTTCATGTCTGATGAGATGTGGCGGTTCTTCGCGACGCGAAACCGAGCAATTCTCGTGTTGTTCACCGACTCAGGTTTGCGGCTCAGCGAACTTCTCAATGTGGACTGTTCACACATCAATTGGTCAGCGAAGTCAATTCGTGTGATCGGAAAGGGGGATGCTGAGCGAGACGTTCCTTTCGCTCCCTTGACCGCGAGGCTAATTGAGCCCTGGCTCGTGCTGCGGAAAGAGAAGTTTGGACTCAGCAGGGCGGAGGGTCCGTTGTTTCTTGACTCCACAGGCAAGCCGCTTACGAGGGCTGGGCTTCGAGCTATCTTCAGGAGTCTAAGAAAAATCGTAGGCTTTCCAGTCAAATGCCATGCTCTCAGGCACACTTTTGCTACCCAATGGTGCGCTGCTGGAGGAGACGTAGCTACTCTGTCCAAGATTCTTGGTCACTCTAGCCTGATGGTTACGTCGCGGTATGTGAGTTTGATGCCATCGGACTTGCAGGCAGCCCATGTAAGGTTCTCACCCGTAGCTCGTCTTCTAGGTGCAAAATGAGTCGCGGAGATTCGGACTTTATTGACCTGCTCATCTATTTTCTCGCGGAGGAACCATGCGAGCTTGCATCACAGCGTGGGAAGTCGCTACCAGAAAGACCCGAGAACACGCCTAGGCAGACTCCAGAACAATCGGAGGAGCGAGCCAGAGAGATCGAGACGAGAGGAGGTGAGAAGCCATGAGATTGCTCGCTGCTGCTATCTTGCTCTCGGCTCTCGCGTTTTCTTCTTCAATCGTCTATGCGACGCGATTCGTCGCGCCCTACATAGCACGTATCGGCAACGAAAACATCTGCTTCAGCCGGTGAGGAGAAGGGGACATGACTAATTGGCAATGGCCGGTGGGAGGTGAATTTCAATGAAGCCAAGTCGAGCCTTTGAGCTTCTGCACGAGTACCGACTCGACAAGATAGTCACATCCATACTTGAGACGGAATTCGCGAGCGAGCTAACAGCATTAGGCAATGTCGCTGTTAAGTTCCTTGAAAGCCGCAACTATGCGACCTCAAGTAAAGATCATCGGGTATGGGCGGAGAACTTCTCCACTCTTGCGGAAATTGCAGTCCGAAAAGCAATGACGGCGGAAGACAAGGACTAGCGACGTGACGAAAGGCGTTCTCATCCCAGGTAAGCCCTCCGATTGGCGACAGTGCCCCGAATGCACCTATGTCTGGGGCATCGGTGGGGAGCGGAATCACTACGGCGAGGATTGTCCACGCTGCAGCGGGCTTGTTCAGGATACCCGCGTAATTCCCGTCTCAAACAAGGAACGCGAGTTCGTCAGAATGAAGGCACTCATGGAACAGTCTCCCGACAGTCCTGAGCTTGTTGAGGAGCCTACGCACCAGATCGTCTGGTATGCTGGCATTCCGTACTGGCAGAGTCCAGGTTTCATCGAGGCTTTGCCGGGATTCAACAGCTTTTGGGACTATCTAGCAAGTCGTCCTATCGTTCAACAGTATTTCCTCCTGTGGACACGCAAGGCCATTATCGAGAGTGTGCCCGTTAAGGAACGTACTCGGTCAATCGTCTGGGCTCTTCAGAATCTCTCACCTGGAATAGAAATCAGTGGCAACTTCAAGGAGGCATCTGACCATGTTCGGAAAATGAAGTCACGGCTCCGCGAGAGTTTAGGCCCATGGTGGGATTTGTTCTTCGAGGAGGATGAGGTTTTCCCAAATGATAACTTCCTGATGGTAATTCGTGGATGGATATTCCCGGGTGACGAGACGACTAGCTTTCTACCTTCTGGCATCTCACCAAAAGATATTTCCCATCTGATGCATGAGCTTGATTTGAGAGACCTTGAGGGTGTGTCGAATCTCACGGATGATCTCACCGAACAGAGACTCGTCAAGGAACTCGCAAAGGTCCCACAGGCGAAGCTTGAAGATACCCTCAAGAAATACTTAAGCTCAGTCAAAGAACCCGCCAAATAGCCCGCCAAATAGCCCCTGTCACACTCAGTGTGTATGTTTAGGAAGGGCTAAAGCCCGATTCGCCCTTGTAACGCTCACTCTCTACGTATGGGAGAACCATTCTCCCAACCGCCCCGATCCCAACCGCATGAAGGAGGTGCGACCTACCCCATGACCGACAAAACCCGAACGACTGAAGAACTTATAGTCGAAGGCTACCTGACCTTGAACCGAAAGCGTTTTCTCCTCGACGTTGCCCAGGGAACCGGGCTCGAACCGGAACAGGTCCGCGAAGCTTGTGAGCGGCTTTTGAATCAGACGGAGTAACAGTCCGCGCCGAACCCGCTACGCATGGGAATACCACGCAAGTGTAAACCCACGAGAGCCTTCCGCGCAGTGATTTGAGATGGAATCCAAAGACACGCAAGTGCTCGTTGCAATTCGAAGTTTCATCGAGGAGGGGCGAAATTTCCTGCCTGTCCGAGAAATCGCAGTACGTGCCGCAGTGGACAAAGGCACTGTCGTGGAGGCGACCTACAGGTTAGAAGCTTCGGGTGAGCTTGTCGTCAAGCGGTCGAAAGTGAAGGGTCATGCAACGGAGTATTACTTGCCATCCCGTACAGACTCCGTACAGTCATTCCATACAGACCTCGTACAGACATCCCGTACACGAGAACTACGTACTTCTCGAAATCTCGAAGGTCTCGAAGAGAACCGAAGAGATTCGAAGACCTTCGTGTACGGAGTCGAGCCCTCGACTACCTCCGGGCCTACGCTTCGCTCCGCAGGCTACGCTCCGGCCCCGACATGGACCGCGAGAACACCCCGCGAGAGAATCGCCAAGCGACTCCACGAGCAGTACCCTGATCAAGAACCCTGGTCGGTCAGTGAAGATCATTTCGCCCCTTGGACGAAGCGGCGTCTCTGCGCAGAAATTCTCGCAGTAGGTCGCGAATTGAACTTGAACGACGAAGCCGCTGCATATGTCGCGGCCATCGTGGCCTGAACCTGTAGCTAATTTCTGGCTGAGACTTTGCCCGCGATTTTCGATTCTGTGGGGCAGGTAGGGTTCTGCCTACCCGCGTCACACAAAATGCGTCCTAGTGCGTCCTGTGAGGTTTGGAGAGGTCTCGGCTCGTATGAACAACATAGCGACCCAGTCACTCATCGCAAGTATTTCTTGAAGAGGGCATGACCAAAAAAGGTAGGGGAGTTTGCGCTGTGTATGAATCTGTGGCCGCGTCGCTAAGGCTCCGATTGGCTATCCCCAGCGCGGCAGGCGAGCTTGGAATGTTCGAGGTGGTTGCGAACAATGACCTCCCTAGCTGAGGTCACCTAATCGAGCATTAGGCGTGTTGGGACCTACCAAATATCCTTGGAATTACCCTAACACTCTCCTAAGAGCTTGCATTCTCGCCTGTTCTCGTGTGGTTTCGTCCTAAGCCTCATGGGCAAAGTTCCAGACAGACACTTTGCGTTCCCGTGTCTGGACCGGAGTAGCCCTATTTTTCTACCCCAGGCAGACGCTAAGGCCGTCTTAATCGACCGTCTGAAAACCGTCTTAGCGTCTTAATCACCTAGCAGTATGACAACGGAGGCACTCCAAAGAATTTCTTGAGGTGTTGTCATGACCGAAGGCAAGCTTGACCGAGAGAAGAGAGTACGAGCCGCACGGAATCGACGGTACTACCACCGGGCTAAAGCAGGGTCCGAGGGGCGGGTGATTGAGGACCTTCCTCGTCTGGAAACACGCATCGCAGAGATATTCGCTGCTTGTTCTTGGTTGAACCATGCCGCAGACCGACCTGCCGTGGAGGCGGTGGCTCGGGCAGAGGTGGCGGCTAACACGATCATCTCCAGCGAGCTTGCCACGGCCATGGACAAACGCAATGCCGCCGAAATGCTCAATCGAGCAAGGGCTTCGGTCGGGCTCACCTCGCAAGAACGACGCTTGGGGAAGCACGCGACCGCTACGCCACAGACGGACGAGAGGCGTCTTGAGCTTTTGGAGCAGGCGGCCTATGGGAAGCTCGTTCGGGAGCACATCGATGCGTTCATTGCCAATGACGACCTAGAGGCTATCTGTCCAATCTGTAGACGCACGAGAGAGGGGCAACGAGTATGAGGAGACTCACACAAGATCAGGAAAACCAACGGCTGGCGGAGTTCCTTGCGGACGTGCCGCTATCAGACGAAGAGTTGACAGACCTAATTGCCGTAGCGCGGCTCCGAGTCCAACAAGCACGCGCGGCAGACAAGGAGTGTTAGAGCTATGACGATGGATGAACTATGCAACCAATGGGCGGAGCACTCGAAGCTTGGTCTCTCTGATGAGACGTTGGCTGGGCTGTACCCGCCAGCCCGCCAACCTGACGGATCATATTTGCCTTGCCCGCAGTGCGGTCGGCCATTGACTGAGCATGTGCGAAGTGTTTGGGGTCAGCATACTCGAACGTGGTTGACTGCGAATGCACAAATCAAAACGAGACCCTTGACCCCCGAAAACAAACAAGCAATCGAGACCGTGACCAAGCGTTGGACAAACTACGAAGAAAAACCAATGAGTGAGCGTATTCAGGACACAATCAAAACCATGAAGAAAGCCGCGAAAGATGAACGAAAGCGTGAAGAAAAAGCCCGCGAGGAAAGGGCGGCTTCTGAAGTGGAGACGGTGTTCGCCACGATCAGAAACATTGAAGATGCCCGACGACTTGGACTGACCACGAAAGACATTGCAGCAGCGCATGCTTCTGACATGACACTTCAACAGTACGCAGTCGGCAAAGCAGACCTCTTGGCAGTTGAGAAAGCTACTAAGAGGCGACAAAAATTTGACCCTTATCATGTCACACTCCCAGGGAGGAACGAGTAACGTGACCACGCAGACAGCAACGAAGGTCGAGACTCTGGCAAGGCAGCTAAGAAGTCTCTACGAAGAGGTGGCGACGCTCTTCGCTCATGCAGACGAGCTAGTGCAGAATGCCAACGCGGCAGAGGGAATCAAGGGTGCTGAAGTGCTCTTCTATGAACCAGTCCGTAAGCTCGCCGCGAGAATTCGTGAGCTTGGTATCACCAATGACCCAGACTGGGTTTCACCTGATGACCTTCAGGCCATCTGCATCTACGTAAACAATCTTCTCGTTGCGTTAGGTCAGCCTAAACTGCCTGAAGTTAAGCACGTCGAATATGACCGTTGGCTGGACGAGATGGACGGTGTGAACTACAAGTACGTTGACGAAGCCGTTTTTCCTGAAGTCAATGGTATTCGTCCGCCCATGCAGCGTTCGCTTGCGGCTGGGAAATACCACATCGCAATCAACGGCAGACTGGCGAAAGTTTGAGTTCATGGGGGGAACGACTCCTCGCGCCTCTCGTGGTTTCATCTCCCGCGAGGGTTACGGACGGGGGTGAAGGTAGGTGCGGCCTACCTTCACTCTTCCCCCAAACCCCCAACCCCAAGGTGTGAACCTCGACCGTCGTCGAGGGGTGACAATCCAGGTTAATAGGTGAGTCGAATAGCTTCCAGCCGGAACGGGACCAACCACGGAACCTGCCCGTTGGGGTTTCCCGTTCCGACTCGGAGTAGCTAATCATGAGAGGACAACATGGCAAACGAAAAAGAGTTTGAGCATTTCGGAAAAATCAGAGTGCCAACGGGAATCGGAGGAATGCGAATCGTCCCCAAAGAGGAGCCAGCATTCGAGCCCGTTCCGACGCCCGTACCAAATACTGGTCAAGACTTCAAGGTCGAGCAGCATCGACAAGATGTAGTCGCCCCCTTTCACGAGCCTGAAAATATTCAGGTCGTGTTGGAGAAAATCGACAGTTACCCGAAGCCTCCACTTCCTCCGAACACTGAGGTACTACCATTCAGCACAGAGCTTGAGCGCACGTTGCCGGAGAGGCAATGAATGTGGCTTCTCTTCGACCGGGACGGGTCGCCCTGTTTGCAAGGGGAAATGGGACAATCCTACATCGCGAGTGGAGTCGAGAACGCCTACTACGTTTGCTGTCATCCCGTGGGCGGAGTGATGCAGACGGTCCCACAGAAACTTGTAGGCCCGTTCAGCACACAGAAGGCAGCAGAAACGTTCTTACTTCTCCTAAGCAAACGCTTCGCGGCTGAGAAAGTCTAGGCATGGAATGGTGCGAGCCCGACCCAGAGTATGAAGCCTACCGAGTTCGACTCATCGACAAGCTCGACCGCATACTGCAAGGAACCGAACAACGCAAGATGATGTTGGCCTCTGCGGATGTTGAGTCCATAGTGGCAAGCCAACGAATCGAATAAGCGAAAGAAGGTCCTATGAATGCAAGGAACGCTTGAAGTCTGGTTCCAGGATCGAGGTTTCGGGTTCATCATCGGAGAAAATGGGAAAAAATATTTCCTCCACTTCTCCGCATTGAAAGAACAGTTCAAGTACGGTCGCACAGACCTTTCGCAGGGCGAGAAAGTCAGATTTGAAATTGAGCCCGTCGCGGCAAAGCAGTGCGACAAGGCAGTAGATGTCGTCAGATTAGAAGGAGTAGCAAGCAATGAGTGAATTTCCACAGAGAATTCCAGCCGAGGACACTAATTTCATTCCTCAGATGTCTCGGGACGAGGCTGCTGCACTAATTCCGGGCAAGCCAAGTGACCGAAATATCGAATCGATGCGTGGGTCGAGCGGGTTTGCTGAAAGAGGCGACAAGGACGAACACGCAGGGCGAGAAATCATCGCACGGGTGGGAAGTTTTCCTGTCAGTCCCGGTCCACTATCCGGGCAGGCCATTCTCGAAATTAAGAAGGCGGACGATGCCCTGCTTCGTCAAGGTCCAGCGGGTGCCAATGTCATGCCTCCCGCCGATATTCAGCAACGGTCTGAACGATGGGTCGACGAAAAAAACGAGTACGATTCCGAACGAGGCGCGTTAGCCACTTCGCATCTACCCCGCGCGGCAGGGCTGAAAGATGCTGAGGTAAGAATCGTCGGTCGAGACGTGCAAGACTCGTACTATCGCGCAACACGACCGAATGACCCAAGCACTGAGGCGTTCGATGGTAGCGACCCCATGGGTGTAGGGGATGAGCCCGACGTACCAGAGCAGCGCGGAAACGTTGAAAACAACAGCGTGACCGACGATATTTCAAGCCCGAAGCTATTCCCCGAGGACGAATTGCCAAACGAGGATCAAATCACGTCAGACAGTCTACGGGGTCAATAAGCAAGAGTTATTGCTCTGCCGGGGTCGCTCGGACGGTGCGGTGACGATGCACGTCCCCAAGGGCCTAGTTAGCCCTACCGCAGCGTGTGGGCGCAAGAGGGGTGGTCTCGGAGGACGTGCCCCGCCCCGCAGACTTTTACATCGTTGGAGCAGGGTGAAACCAAGAGACGGCTTGTCACCGTCTGCCTTTCGTCATCCTGCTCCGACGAATTCTCCTCGCCCCGTCCCCCTGCCTCCCAGACCGTGGGGGAAAAGAGCGTAGAAACACCGCTCCGCCAAATGTGGTATACTAAAAAAGCAGTTGGGCACTGCGTGGGTTTGTTGCCGCGCATCCCTTAAAAACCCCGCCCTGCGGTCTCGCCCTAAACCAGCGTTCGCAGGGCGGTTGTCTTTTCTACGATCTAGTAGTAGTCATAATCACTATTGGCGAAAATGTCGTACTCATTTGTGATTCTGCCCTTTATCAAATCATATGAGCGCATGTCGCCGGACTGCCACTTCTTCTGAATAGCCCACGCACAGTAATCCGCAACCTGAAGTAACGCATGTGATGATGATTTGTGATGGTCGATGCTGTACTGTACTCCTTGTGTGCTCATTACCTCATCCGCTTCGGCTCTTAAGGTGTTCTTAATCACCCCTTCCTGGTCTTTATCAGGTGGAGTATCAACAATGATGCGTACCTTTTGCACCCTCCCGCTTCCAACCAAATATTTGAGCAATGTGCGATAGGCGATTGAATAAATGCCGTATTTGTAGAGCGATGGATTCACTCTATTCTTGCGAACGATCATGGAGTGAATAGTGAAATCCGTGGAGCTAGTGATTATCTTGAATACTTCATCCCTCACTGTTTGTTTATCCGGAGCCGCGTGAAAACACTCGATGCTTTCCCCTTGCGCGTGAAGTTGATACCTTAGAGTAGCTAATTCCAATGTGAACAACGTAGGAATAGCAGTCACCACTCCGGTATAGACAAGATACTTTGTGGATTTGGCATGATATGTGTATTCAGCCGATTCGTCTAGGAACACAAAGAGAGTCATGAGAGTGATCCACATTATGGATCAGGTCCCTATGGTCTGCAATACAGACAAATGTTAGGGCGTATGATAGTCGCCAGGACAACAAGAACGGCGTCGGAGGAAAACTCCAACCCCCCGGGGAGAAGAGGCATCCCTCGCCCCCGGGGGTTCTCGTTCCTACAAGGTTTTGCCACGCTGGGCCGTTGCTACTCACATCCCTTCGTGTATTCGCTAAAGGTTCTGTAATCCACAGTCAATTCTTCGTCCTCTTCAATGTCCCGCAGGGCATAGAGTTCAAACTCATTGGTGCAGCCCATATTCGGATTGTCTTTTGAACAATTGAGGTACCAGCCGGGCGTCAACTTGTTGAAATTTGTTGGAACGTACCATTTGCCGTTCTTGAGAACGCCGAAATCCTCGTAAAGTTCCCTTAGCCTCGGGGGTAAGTTTTGTATGTGGGCCTGTTCAACCCACACACCTTTGCTGTCATCAGTCTCGAATGGGTTGGTTCCTTTTGGGATTCGTCGAATTGCGAATACGCCGACCCCGTGGAGCTTGGAACACCTAAGTCTTGTATACGCACTTTCGTGAGGCAGAGATCGATCTTCATATTTAGGGCGGGTCGCGTTGTATTCATCAATGAGCTTCCGAACCTCCTCCCTAGTGATGAAGGCGTCCCACGCAGAGATAATCAATGCAGAAGCGACTATCAACGTCAATGGGGTGGGCATCTGTATCCATCCGAATAACCACAGGATAATAATGGGAAACAGGCCGACTGCATAGTTGCCATTCAAGTAATAATAAGCGATCCAGGATTCATCAAGTTTTCTTATCTCAGACGCGGGCGCCTTGAACAGAAAATCCCAATCCATCTTCCATTTACGATCGAGTACCCACTCAAAGAGATCGCGCACCGAATCCAGGAATGTTCCAATGATCCAAGCAGCAACGAAGCTAGCAGCACCAAGCCCAGCAACGACTGCCAATGTTTGGTTTTGGGATTTCATCAAACTGTCCCACTGGGCTTCGTGAGTAGTGAAGTATGAGACAGCGACAATCCCGAGGACCGTGTAACCTGGGAGAACTTCTGCGATGAGTGGCGACGGTCTAAGTGACGCGTTCATATGATAAATGTAGCACTCCGAAACTGGTTGTGTCGTGCAGTGGAGGGAGCCCCTAGGTCTAACGGCCTGCGGTATTCGTTTCCCACAAGGTAATCCCTACTTCCATAGCTAACGGGGTTCTTCGAGTTAGTATGACGTTCTTAAGCGAGAGGGAACCTAGTCATGCGGATACCTATGTGGGCGGTTGTTATCTTAGGTCTGCTGCTCCTGGTAGATGTGGGCTTCCGTGCAAGTCAACTCGTCGAACGAAGAGTGACATTACAGACCCCCGTTCAAGTGACCATAACCGACCCGTTACGATTTGAGGTTCGGGATTTCACAGTTCGGAAAATAGAGGGACGCTCTCCTTATTGGGAAGGCAGGGGGAATCTAGTTGTGAAAGAAGCCGCATTTCGCGACAAGAACCTTGTTGTCTTCGTCAGGGATACCGCCGTTACCGAAGATGCCTTTCCCCTCAATAGATTCTTTGAGACGATCACAGTTGAGAAAGGCATAGGGATACTACACACGTTCGACACCAACGGTCCCCGAGACCACTCGTGGACGATAATCGGATACTCTGAGCTTCGTTCGGGGACGCTGGAAGTAAAGCCATGAATTCTGTATACTTAGGGTCGGATCGAAGAATCTAGAAAGGTGAAGCACATGACAGCATACTACCCCAGCGGCGGGTTGCCCAGGTCCAAGGCGATACTTCGGCTTCTGCTCTTTAACACAACACAGCATCCCCCGAACGAGATAGGGAAAGCTGGTGAACATGCCGTAGAATCGTGGTTGGCCAAGGCGCACCGAGTGCATCGGGACACACAAGGACCGGGGGCCACCGACATCGTCGCGGTGGGAAACGGGCGTGTCCTACTCGTTCAGGTCAAGACGGCGCAAGCCCCCCGCTCACCGGACAGTGTCTCTCCTGAAGAAGCTGCCCGTATTCGTGCGCGTGCTGACCGCCTTCGCGCAGAGTCTTGGGAGGCGAGGGTGCAGCTAAATTGGCTGCTCGAACCCACTGACCCCATTCGTTGGAGAAGCCTAAACTGAAGCTCCGCGCAGTCATCGCTAAGGAGCCCTACAGGTCTCTAGCCTGTTGGGCTCGCTTATTTCTGGGGGCGTGGGATGCCCTGAGCCAGCCCGACCCTCGGCATGTTTGAGGTTCTTCTTTTGCCAAGCCATGGTACCATAGGCACCGGGGTCTGGTTTGTGGTAAACTCGGGCCATGAGGCGACAATACGACCGAGTTGAAGCAGAGAAGTTTGGTGCTTATGTTCGCAAGCTCCGCGAGAGACGAGGACTGACTGTTGACGAGGTAGCAGCAAAGCTCAATCTCAGCGGGCCATTCTACTCTAGGGCCGAGCGCGGTATTCGCGACCTTCGCAAGCAAGAAATCGTCGGAGCCTTAGCAAACATCTTATCTGTTCCGGTTGAGCAGTTACGCCATGTCGCTGGACTGGAGCGGTTAGTGAACCCCGCCGAGACCGCTGCGAGAATCCGGTCCTTGGCGGGAGAGCTTCAGGGCGTGCGAAGTCCTAACAAGAACCTCGAAGTCTACTGTCACGGGGTTGGTGACGCGCTAGAAGGACTAGCCGCTAGCTTGGCTTCGTTGTGGCAGATTTGGAACGTCGGTGAGGATACCAAGCGACCGAAAGTGGACCGGAAGGGACCTGTAGTCAGCAGGAAGGTTGTCAAAGGTTAGTGAGAAGGAAACCCCACACTGGCGGAAGGTTCGTGAAGTGTCATGACTTTGAAGGAGTGGCTTGAGACCTGTATTTCGTTCTTGCGAGTGATTATCTCTTGGCCCCTGCTTGCGTTCATCTTCATTGTGCTCTTCCGAAGCCAAATTGCAACTCTAATCTTGGGAATTCGAAAATTCGGGAGAGAAGGCGTTGAGGTCGCTCCACCATCCGACCGCTCGATGGTGACAGGTGCCACGAGTGTAACCATTTCTCCGATTACTCCCGAAGAAGAATCGATGCAAGTAGTCGACCCTCCAGTGCTTCGCGATTACGATGAAAGAATTCGCGCAGACATTCGGGCGAAAGGATTAGAGGGCTCGCCAAACCTCGTGAAGATTCTGGTACGGCAACTTGCCGTGACCCAGCTTTCGCTCTACTCCGAGGTCATCTATTCTCAGATATGGGGGAGTCAAATAGCCACATTGTCTTACCTAAACCCCCGTGCAGAAGGTGTTCAGGTATCCGATGTTCGGCGTATCTATGACACCGCCGCCCGGAATTCTCCGCAAGCATTCGCCGCTTACCCGTTTGACAATTTCCTGAAGTTTCTGGAGTCATGGAGTCTTGTGAAACGCGAGGGTGACAGAATCACCATAACCTCCGCTGGGCGGGAGTTCCTAGCGTACATCCCCCGAACGGGGAAGAGCATGGACAAACCCTATTGAGATCAGCGAGCTAGTGATGCAACAATGACGAGGTTCGGCGAGCAAAGAGGCCCTTCTTGGAAAAGAGGGAGGGTTCACTGTGGCAAGAAGGTTTCAGCATTGGGGCGAAGAGTGGGAGGCTGAGAGCACCGGATGGAGCCACGGTGTGCGGGCGAACGCGCCATAGCGCACGCCAAAGTAGAGACCATCACGAGGTACCTCATGGCTGTTGGAGTTCGTGAGATGGAGTATCGTTATGAGCCAGAACGGACGGCACACAGTTTCAGCATCGAGCATACTGATGGGCGCATAACCGTGGTGAACGTGGCGAAGGAGTACGTTGATGTCCTACCCAACGATGAATAGGGTATCTTCTACCAACTCACAGAAGCTGGGCTACATACGGGAGTCCAGCAGTCCAAAGGCAAGACACGCATTCTGCTGACGTGGAACGACAAAGAACGACGCCCCTCGCTCACCACGGAGCCATTAGGGAAGTAACCATGCACATTAGGTGCACTTGGCTACATCGAAATGCTTGGAACCCCCGTGATTCGCGGGGTTTTTTCATAGTGGGCTGTGACCCTAATTTGCACGCAGGGGGTCAGGGGTTCGAATCCCCTCGTCTCCACCAACCCAATAGCCACGACGGTTTGCGCCGCTGCCCCCAGCACGCATGAGCTGTAACCGGATCACTCCGCGGTGGTGGTCTCCAACAGGTCTTGAGCCTCTTTGATGAATCGTTTAGCGCCCACCGCCTGAAAGTAGGTGAGTGCCTCCGAGAGCAACCCCCGTGCCAGCGCCACATCGCTGGGATTCCTTCGATGGAGGTAGATCTCTGCCGCTCGATACCGGTACTCCGCTCCATAGAAGTCGATCTCCTCTTTAGCCAGATGCTGCAGCCCACGCTCGACCGCGTCAATAGCGGCATCTGCGTCGCCTCGCACTCGGAGGATTCGTGCCCGTAGCATTGCCGGACCCGAGAGTCCCCATGGGTCCGGGTTATCCGGGAGAACACGTTCCGCATCGTGCAGGTGCCGCTCCGCCATGTCGATGTCTCCCAACCAGAAGTGCGTGTTCCCAACGGCGACATGCCAGAGAAGCTGGCAGGTGAGGCACCGCGGCTGCTCCACTTCGACGCGCGCGAGGAGGCGGGAGACGAGATCGCGATCACCCAGCATCCGTGCCCGATGTATGACATTCTGTCGGGGGCCGGTGTGTTCCGGGGGAACGTCGTACGACAAGGCTTCGACCTCTGTGATCAAATCGCGCGCCTGAACGTCCTGGCCCCGGGCACCGTGAAGGAGCGCGCTTGAGGCCAACACCCAGCCTAGGAGAATGGTCACACCCGGGATGCGTCGGCCCAGGTCGATCGCGTGCTCGGCATGTTGGAGCGCCGCGTCCCAATCCCCGCGCTGCGCGAGCACGTGTAACCAGTGGTGGGCGTGGAACATGGCGGTGGGGCTGCGCAGCTTGGTGGCGGTCTGCAAGAACTCGCGAGTGACACGTTCGGCCTCATTGTAATTGCGATTGTTGCCGCCGACGGTATAGCTCTGGACAAGGTCAACGAACATATCGACATCGGTCGCGGTGAGAACCCCGCCGAGCAGCGCTTTCCGCTTCTCGACGAATTGGCGGAACCCGTCCCATTCGTTGCTGGAGCGATGGACAGAGGCCATGGCCTGATATGCCGTGATCAACGCGTCCCGGTCCTTCACGCGCGTCGCAAGGGCAATTGCCTCCGACGCTGTCGCTCGGGCCGTCGGAATTTCGCCTGCCCGGAGCTGGTGGAGAGCCAGCAACGCGAGAGCGCGGGCCTTCACCGGGCTGTCGCCCCTCGCCTGGAGCAGCTCCACCGCCCTCAGCGCATGTCCTCTTGCCTTGGGTGCGATATCCGTCGCGAAAGTCGTGCTCGCATCGGCGAGCTTCAGCAGCAGGTCGATGGTCTGATCTGACGCCGCGTCACCTTGCTGCATCAGAATCTGTAGCGCCCGTTCATAGACCTCGGCGGCCCGCCGTCGCTCTGCGAACGCGCGGTAAAGATCGCCCATCGCCTGCAGCACCTTCACGCGGACTTGCGGGTCCTCACGAGCGTCCGCCAGTTCCAACGCCACTTTGAGCCGGCGCTCGGCTTCTTCAAGGGCAAAGAGATCGGCCGCTTTCCTCGCCGCGCGCAGGTTGTACTCGATCCCCTTGTCGGCCACGGCCAGGCCCGACTCGCCAAAGTGGTAGGCGAGCTCTTCCAGGTGATCCTCTGGCCGGGCGCGGTAGGTGACTTCCAGTGCTTCTCCCACCTGCTGGTGAAGGCGAGCCCGCCGTCGCGCGTTGAGGTCTTCGTACAGTGTCTGCCGGATCAGAGCGTGCTCGAAGGTATACCGGGTACCGCGGAGGCCCCGGGTTTCCCGAATCACCTGAAGGCGCTTGGCTTCATCGAGCGCGTCCAGCACCGAGTCTTCCGGCAGCTGGCTGGTTGTCACCAAGACGTCGGGGTCGAACTCCCTGCCTATTACCGCCGCGATGGTCAAGACGCGCCGGGATGTCTCGCCAGCTTTCTGCAGTCGGCGCCCGATCGCGGCCTTCACGCTCCGCGGGATCTCAAGCTCCTCAATTCTCAGCTGCTGCCAGCGCCCATCAGCCTGGTAGATCTTCCCCTCCTCTACCAGGCCTTTGACGACCTCTTCAATGAAGAACGGGTTGCCTTCGGTTTCGCGGTAGATGGCGCTGGTGAGATCTTTGGAAATCTGTGTATCGAAGATGCCCGAGAGAAGCATTTGCGTGTCCGCCTCCGAGAAGCGGCGGAGGGCCACACGGTAGAGTAGCCGCTCGCGGTTCATCTGGTTCAACAGGGCTTCAAGTGGATGGTCCGCATCGAGCTCCATCTCCCGGTAAGTCCCCAGCAGCAAGATGCGGTCATGACGGAGGGTCCGAGCGAGGTGGTGAAGGAGGCGTAGGCTTGTGCGATCGGCCCAATGCAGGTCGTCGAGGACGAAAACCATGGGGCGCTGCCGTGACGCGGTAGCGGCCCACTGGCTGACCGAGTCGAAGATGCGGATGCGTTCGTCTTCGGGACTCAGCGCTCGCGCTGGCGCATCTTTGCTGCCGATTTCGGGCAGGAAGAGTGCGAGGTCTATCATGCGCTCGCCAAGCTTTTCCACCGACCCACGCCCGGCAAGGCTAAAGAGTTGCCGCAGGCTTTCCACAAACGGAAGATACGGAACGCCGACATCCTGCTCGTCGCAGTGCCCGCGCAGCACCCACGCTCCGCGGAGGTGGGCGTAGATGGCCAGCTCATTTGCCAGCCGCGTCTTGCCGATGCCCGGCTCGCCCGAGACCAGGACCAGGCGGCCATCTCCACTGAGCACGCGGTCCAGGTGCTCCCGCAGTTCCGCGAGTTCCGCCACGCGTCCGACGAGCTTCCCGCGCACAATGTGTTCGAGCAGCGTCGCGCGGGTTGCCCCATGCGGGATTGCAATCGTCGTGTCCTGGGCGTCCGGCTGCGACACGATTCGGAGAGCCTCGATCACATCACCTGCCGACGCGTAGCGGTCAAGGGGATTCTTGGCCAGCAGGCGCATCATGATGGCATCCAACGTAGGCAGGATCGCGGGGTGATGCCAGCGCGGAGCGACTGGCATCACATTCACGTGCTGACTAAGGACCGCAAACGCATCGTCGCCTTCAAACGGTTTACGACCGGTCAACGCCTCGTACAGCACACAGCCCAACGAGTAGAGATCGGAGCGGCCGTCCACAGTGCCGCCGAGCACCTGCTCGGGCGCCATGTACGCGACGGTACCGACGATCAGTCCGGACTGCGTCAGCCGGGTGCGACCTTCGGACCTGGCCAGGCCGAAGTCCAGGACCTTGACGGTTCCGCTGGCGGTTACCATGAGGTTCTCTGGCTTGATGTCGCGGTGGATGATGCCACGGCTGTGCGCGTACTTCAGCGCGTAGCAAACCTGGACGGCCAGATCAACGGCACGAGGGATACCCAGGGGGATCAGGTCGCGGAGCGTCACTCCCTCGACATGTTCCATCACGATCAGGCGGGTGTCGCCGTCCTCGATGACGTCGTAGACCGCAACAATGTTGGGGTGCGTCAACTGAGCGGTGGCCTGCGCTTCGCGCAGCAGGCGGGCCACACCCTCAGGCCCAAGGAGAGCAGGGTTGAGGGTTTTGACAGCGACGGGGCGGTTGAGGAGGTTGTCTTGGGCTTTGTACACCACGCCCATGCCGCCCTCACCCAACTTCTCCAGCAGACGATAGTGACCTATCGTTTCACCGATCATGGCGAGGCCTCCGTTCGCCCCGTTCGATAGAGCGGGGGGCGTCCCTGCCGACTTGCGTAGTCTGGGGGGTTCCTTACCCTGGCGACCCGATGGCGTTCGCGGACGCGGATGAGGCGCTGTTGTTGAGATTCTTATCAAGTGTTCAGCGATTGGTTTCTCGCCTACTGGTACTAGCTCACGCCGAAGGGTTGAGGTGGAGCGGACCAGAACGCTGGATCCGGATCTGTACGAGGAAGTCGAAGGTTGGTCGAGGCACTCTGCCTGCGCCATCCCGTCGGGGAGACGGCTTGGCTCTCGGCGAAGTTTTGTCGGAATCGACAACACCCCGTGACCCGAGCCCTTTGACGCGCTGCAACCGTCAGGCTCCCTGGATCGATTCCTAGTCGATGAGATGAATCTCTCACGAGGAGGCGCCCAAACTGAACGCCATTCGTGGCCGTGATGGCGACATGACCCGGTTTAAGGTCGGGCGGGTCTTACGGGGGGAAGCCGACGCGGCGCAACAGGTCTTGGAAGCGCGCGTCCGCCCGGATGGGATCGAACCGTGGTTCCGTCTTCAGAAAGGGCATACAGGCGGACCGAGCTCGATAGGCCTTTTCAAGCCACTGGAACGCCTCCTCTTTGTTGCCCAGCGCGATATAGGCTGTGGCGACTTCGTAGGGGCAGACGTACCGGTGTTTGGAAAGCTCGACCAATTCCTTGAGCAGCTTCTCCGCTTCGGCTCTCTCACCCGACACTGCATAGACCTGTGATAGCATGGCCCAAACCATTGGGCTATCCGCGATTTGCGCGATTTGCCTGCCTTTCCGCGCCGCGGCCATCGCCTGGGAGGATTGACCCTTCCCTGCGTATGCCAGCGCGAGCTCGGCCTGGGCGAGGGGGTAGTTCGGTTCGAGCTCGAGCCCCTTTCGGAACAGCTCAATGGCTTGGTCGTACTCGCGTCCCTGGAAATAGATCCACCCCGCATCAACGTAGATAGAGAGGGAGAGCGGATCCAGCACCAGGGCGCGCTTGAGCGCCGCCACAGCCTCTGGATAGTGCCCCAGTGCGAGAAGGTTATTCCCTTGGACGTCGTACGCGGCGGCTGAGTTCGGATTGAGCTCAATAGCGCGCCGCAACTCCTTTTCGACACGCTGCCAGTCCCAGTCATACCACAGGTGGACATTCGCCAGCGACACGTGCGCTTCAGCGAGTGTCTCATCCAATTCCAACGCCTTGATCGCTGCCGCTCTGGCTTTGGGCATCACCTCCGCTGGAGCCAGGTAGGTGTCCGCCAACGCATAGTTGGCGTCAGAGAGCCCGGCGTATGCCAGCGCATAGGTTGGATCCTTGGCGAGCGCACGCTGGAACTCGGCAATGGCAACCCCGATCTCCTGTTGTGAAGAGGCTTTGTTCAGATGGTAGCGACCTTTGAGGTAGGCTTCATGCGCAGCAGGGTTGACCGCGCGGGGACTTGCCAAGGCGACCTTTTCTTGGGGCGTCAGGGTGATCCGAATCTCTTCCGCATTGGCCCGGGCCACCTGCGTGTGCAACGCCAAGACGTCCCGCAGGTCACCTTCATAACTCTTCGCCCAGAGATGGCGCTCTGGGCTCGCCCCAATCAACTGCGCGGTGATGCGTACTCGATCGCCGGCGCGCAGGACTGACCCTTCCAGCACGGCGTCCACATTCAATTCTCGGGCAATCTCGGGCAGCGGTTTTTTCGTGTCTTTGTACTGCATCACCGAGGTCCGCGAAATCACCCGGAGCGCGCTGATCTTCGCCAGATCAGAAATCAGCGTGTCGGTCATGCCGTCGGCGAAGTAATCCTGCTCTTTGTCGCCGGAGAGATTGGCCAGGGGCAGCACTGCCAGCGACCGAATCGTCGATGTTCCCGCGCGGCCAAACAGCCGATCCCGCAAGTTGCTTACGTTCAGACCGAGCAGCACCACGAGGAGCACCACGAGGGCTCCGCCGCCGGCAAGGGCCCACCGGCGAGGCAGGACAGGGCGGTGCGCGGGGGCCGCGAGGGGTGCCGGGGCGCTCAGCCGGTCCAGGTCTACCCGTAGTTCCTTGGCCGACTGATAGCGCCGGTCTGGCTCCTTGTCGAGGCACTTCAGGATGATACTCTCCAACGCCGGTGATACGTGCCGATTCAGGGTGCTGGGCGGTAGGGGGGCCTGATGGAGAATCGCATCAATCAGCCGCGGCACCTGCATCTCTGGAAAGGGCCGCTGGCCCGTGGCCATCTCATAGAGCACCGTGCCCGCCGTGTAAATATCCGTGCGCGCATCAGTCGCCTCGTTCCGCAACTGCTCCGGTGCCATGTATGGCACCGTCCCCACTGTCGCGTGACTCTCGGTCAGACTTTCGACGGGGGCTTGGCCCATCGGCCGCACCAACCGCGCCAGTCCGAAGTCCAGCACCTTGACCCGGTCTTTGGGGGTCACTAGGATGTTGCCCGGTTTGAGGTCACGATGCACGACGCCGCGTTCGTGAGCTTCCTCCAGCGCTGCCGCGACCTGTGCGCCCAGGCCGGTCACTTCCTTAGCGGACATTGCGCCGCCCGCCACCTTCTCCGCCAGCGTCGTCCCGGCCACGTACTCCATCACCAAGAAATCCACGCCAGCCTGGGTGTCGAAGTCATACACCGTGGCGATGTTAGGATGGTTCACTTTGGAGAGCGCGAGGGCTTCTTGGCGGAACCGCTTCCGCGCGGTTTCATCGGCGAGCGTGCCTGGCGGCAGCACCTTGAGCGCCACCGCGCGATCCAGCCGCTCATCCTTCGCGCGATAGACCACGCCCATTCCGCCAGCGCCGATTTGCTCTACGATGCGGTAATGGCCTAACGTCTGGCCGATCATGGTTTCCTGAGCCCTCTTCCAGCGGCAGCCTGCATCTTTCTAGATGCCTCTTGCAACAGGTTTCTTCCTAAGATCGAAGTCATATTCGTACTAGTTGAGCAATTGTGGGATGTGCATTTCGCTGCGATTGGGTCGTGGTCCTGCTGTCACGAGGGTCGTTCGGGCGGAGTCTGGTGGAGGCGACGAATTTCGGCGACGGCGCCCATGCGCTCGTACAGCTGTCCGATTTCCTGCCGAAATTTCGCCTCCCGCTGTCGATCGACATCCAGACCGCGCCGGCGGCTCATGCCAACCAGCGCTTCAAGACACTGCGCAAGTTCATACAGGTTTCCAACGTCCCGATACGACTCGGCGGCTTTGTGACCGAGTGCGATCGCCGCGTCCCAGTCCTCTTTGGCCGCATCGACAAGGGCGCGAGCCTTCAGGAGTCTGGCGGTCGCCCAGCGGTTGCCTAACGCTTGGAACGTCGAGGCCTGCCGACAGTGCTCCGTGGCCTCATCGATGTCCCCCACCAGCACGGCAGCTTCTGCGGCGACCGGGTGCAGAAATGCGGGCCAAAACACCCCGATCCGCGAGAATCGGTCCGCATGCTCGCGCAGCAGGGTGAGTGCGAGCTGCGGTTGCTGCAGGCGCAAGTAGAGGTGCGCGGTCCAGTCCACGGCAAGCACGCTGCTGGTTACTTCGCGGCGCCGTTCCGCGTGCTCAACAAATTTCAGGGCCCACGACAGTGCCTCGGGGAGCGCTCCATCCCGAAAGGCCAGCATGCCCTTCGCGTGTTCGACCCACGCCGGTACTTCCTCACCCATGGTCAAGTATTGCTGCCATGAGGCTGCCGCGGCTACCCAATCGCCCATGTAGAAGTGGGTCTGTGCGAGTCCAATGTGGCATAAGGTCATGCGGGGTCGGTTGTTCGTCTCCTGAGCCAACTTGAGCGCGGAGACATTAGCTTCCAACGCCTGTCGGTACTCGCCAAGCCACCGGAGACGAAAGGCATTCCACTGGGTCGCCTGGATGATCCAGTACGTATCACGGAGTTGCTCTGCGATCTTGAGGCACTGGTCATAGTGGTCTGCCGCTTCCGGTCGGCCGAGCAGTGTGTGGATGAACCCCAACACGTACTGCCCCTGGGCCATCTCCGGCAGGAGGCCGTGGTGCTCGGCGAACTGCAGCCCTTGACGGACATGGTCTTCAGCCTCTTTAAAGTTCCCCAGCGCGGCCTGGGTCCGAGCTAGCTGGATGTACATTCCAGCGAGCTCGGGCGCATCTCGCTGCGATTCCAGCTTTTCTACCGCTGAGAGCACGTGAGGCAGCGCCTTGCGGAAATCGAAGATGCCGCTGAACGTACTTGCGATACGGCCCTCGACGCGCGCCTGCTGGACCTGGTCGCCACGGCGGAGATGGTAGCTAAGCGCTTCTTGGTAGAGGGTCGAGGCCGCTTCCCACTGCGCCTGCAGCGCGTGCACATCGGCGAGTCCTTCGATGGCAGCGATGCGCTGGGGCTCCGCGCCTGAGGCTTCGGCCAATGCTTGCGCCGCGCGGAAGTGGGTGACTGCTTGCTCGTTGGCGTAGACGCGCGCCGCGTTCCGTCCGGCCACCAGCGTATACCGCAAGGCTTTCGGAGCGGCCTCTTCCCACTGGTCGGTCTTGCCAATCTCCTGCGCAAGGCGTGCCGCCTGCATCCAGTGGTGCGCCAGCAGATCTGCGAACTCTTCTGTACGCTCGCCGTACGTCTGTTCGAGCCAAGCGCCAAACGCTTTGTGGCTCTCGCATCGCCGGCTCTTCAGCAGCATGCTGTAGGCAACATCGCGGATTACGATGTGCTTGAAGGTGAACTCCCGTTGCCCCTCCAGCTGGGACCGCTCGCGCTCGATGATGAAGTCCTTCGCTCGCAATTTCTCAAGTAAGGGCGCGAGCGCAAGCTCACTGTGGCCGGTCAAGTGGGCCAGGGCTCCCGACCAGAACACTTTGCCCAGCGTCGAGGCTTCCTGCAGGACCGCTTTCTCCCGGGGGTCCAGCGCGTCAAGGCGCGCGGCCACGACCCCCTGGATCGTGTCTGGCACTGGGAGGTCTGGCGCGCCCGCGAACTCCCAGCGGTTATTCGCCCGACGCAGCATGCCTCCGTCAATCAGCATTTGCAAGATCTCTTCTACGAAGAACGGATTCCCTTCGGCCACCACGATCGCCTGACTGAGCGGGTCGGGGACGCTGTCGATGTTGAGGAGGCCGCGGAGGAGTGTCCGAGTGTTGTCATCGGTGAGCGGTTCAACGAACAGCGAGGTGGCATTCCTCTTTCCGCCCCCCCACCCAGGTCGCCGCTCCAGGAGGTCCGGACGGGCAAGGCATAGCACGAGCACGGGCACCCCGGTGACCCCCTGGGCGATGTACTCAATGAGGTCGAGAAGCTCGTTGTCGCCCCAGTGGATATCTTCGAAAGCGAGAATCACGGGGGCGCCGTGGGCTACCCGTTCGATGTATCGGCGCAGCGCCCAGAACAGGTCTTCACGCGAGTCGTCTTGCGTGATCGCCCCCTTGCCTGGAGCAATCCCCAGAACGCGAGCTAGTGCCGCCATGAGCTGCTGGTGTTCGCCGGAGTGTGGCGCGTCTAGCAGGAGGCCCACCCTATCCTCGAGTTTGCGCGTGGCCAGAGGGAGCGGGTCACTGCGCAAGATACCGCAATCGGCGCGGATGATCTCCCGCAACGCCCACAGCGAGGTGGTCCCATAGGGGAGCGAGCGGCCAGTATAGACGACGACGGAAGGCGGCGCGAATCGCACGAGTTCTTCGAAGAGACGGCTCTTGCCCACACCTGGCATCCCGAGGATGGTGATCAGATGAGGCTTGCGGTCCTCGATCATACGATGCAAGAGGTTCTGCAGGAGGGTGAACTCCGTCTCGCGTCCTACCAGGGGTGCGCGGAGGGACCCATGGCCACGGCGGGGTGCATCTGGGTGAATCTCGACGAGGGTCCAGGCGTGGACGGGGAGGCTCTTCCCTTTGAGAATGAGCGGTGAGCCGGCAGTGTAGCTGGCCATGTCGCCCGTAGCGCGGTAGGTCCGCTCGCCCACGACGATCGTACCTGGCGCTGCGGCGCTGCGCAGGCGGGCCGCGACATTCACGGCGTCCCCGGTCACCATGAATTCGCCTTTGTCCGCCGCTCGAGGGTTTGCCACGACCTCACCGGTATTGATGCCGGTCCGTAGCTGCAGCACAAGCGCACGCGTCTGTTGCAGGTCGGCATTGAGCTCGTTGAGGCGATCGCGCATGGTCGCAGCGGCCCTCAGCGCCCGGACGGGGTCGTCCTCGTGAGCCATCGGCAGTCCGAAGACTGCCATTATTTCGTCCCCAACGAACTTTTCAACGGTCCCGTCGAACTGGTGAATGATGTCCGCCATCGCGTCAAAGAACCGACCCATGATGCTCCGCATCTGCTCCGGATCCAGACGCTCGGCGATCGCCGTGCTTCCCGTAACATCGGCAAACAGGATGGTGACTACCTTACGCTCTTCGGAAGGGAAAGGAAGGAGACTGGCGGATGTGAGACTTTTTCCGCACGTCCCACAGAAGGCAAATCCCTCGGGATTCAACCCGCCGCAGGCGGGGCACGCCAGGCCTAATCCTGCCCCACACTGGCCACAGAATCTGGTGCTTGTGGGATTTTCGAAGCCACACTGCGGGCATCGCATGAGTGACCTTCAGCTTGAGGGCATCAGACCCACTCAATTCATGCCCCGCCTGAATGATTCCTTTGGGTGAACCTTCAAGGGAGGGTGCCGCGCGCCCTGGACGTCTATGCCGCTAAACTCCTTAGGTTCCAACATGAGATATCGGTCAGCGGGTCGTCTGTATGGTGACGGCCACCTACTGGAGGTGAATGTGTGAGGCTTGACCAACGCTGAAGGACTCGAAAGACCGCCGTGGATACTTCAGATCAGCTCCTCAGCGGGCAGCATGAACCGAACGGTCGTCCCTTTGCCAACCTCACTTTGCGCGTCGATCTCCCCCCCGTGCGCGGCGACAAGATTCCTGGCGATCGCCAGACCCAGTCCGCTGCCGTGTGAATCCCTCGACTTGTAGAAGCGTTCGAAGATGCGAGGGAGGTCCTCGGGGGCAATCCCAATGCCCGTGTCAGTCACCGAGACCGTCACTGTTCCGCCGTGGCCTTCTCTGGAATCCACGCGACACGCCACCCCGACCGATCCGCCAGCAGGCGTATGCTGGAGTGCGTTGAGGATCAGATTGGCGAGCACCTGACGGATGCGGGAGGGATCAACCTCTAGGATAGGTAGGTTGGGAGTTACCGCCGCTGTCACTGTCACGCCCGCAGCATCCGCCTGTGCGCGAAATGACGCGACCGTTTCTTGGAGGAGGGCGCCGAGATCCGTCGGTTCGCGCTGCAACTTGAGCACGCCGGTTTCCGCAAGAGCCAGGGTCCGCAGATCCTCAATCAGCGTCGCTGCAATTCGCGTCTCGTCAAGGATAGGGGTGAGGTGCGCGTCGTCGCGCGGATAGACGCCGTCGAGGATGCCTTCGAGATTCCCCTGAATGACCGCAAGAGGCGTTCGCAGCTCGTGGGCAATCTCGGCTAGCAAGTTCCGGCGCTGTTCCTCGTGCGCCTGCAAGCGTGCCGCCATCTGGTTAAAAACGCGGGTGAGGGCCCGGACCTCCGGCGGGCCACGTTCAATGACCCGAACTGAGTAATTCCCTTCAGCGAGCTGACCTGCCGCTTCCATGACGTCTCCCACAGGGAAGGCCAACCGACGCATGGTACGTCCTGCCATGAAGAGACCGGTAGCGGCAAGGAATAGGGCGACCAAACCCACAGCGCGGAGGGTGACCATCGCGACGTGGGACGCTCCGGCGCGACCGAGTGCGGCGGCTGCGAGCCAAAGGAGAAGCGTGCTCCCCCCGACGGTGAACAGGACCAGGAGCGTAAACAGGGCGCCAATACGCCAGAAGAATCGGCCGCGCATCTTTCGCCACACGCGCCAGGAAGGCGGACCTGTGGGCGGCCAGGGTTCCTCTTGTGGCCACCACGGCGGTTGGCGCTTGGGCAGGTGATGTCGGCCGTACCAATGCTCCCTCATAGATCAGCGAGTTTGTACCCGACGCCATAAACTGAGAGGATGTATCGGGGCCGTCGCGGATCCGGCTCGACCTTTCGCCGAATGTTCTTGACGTGTGCGTCGATCGCCCGGTCGTAGGATTCGAATGCAACGCCGTGGAGCACGTCAAGCAACTGCGCACGGGTGAAGACCCGCCCCGGATACTTTGCCAGTGTGGCCAGGAGCTGAAACTCGGTTGGGGTCAAGTCGACCGCGCGCGTTTCCATTGTGGCCTGCAAGCGGGGCACGTCGAGGGTCAGATCTCCCACGTGGAGCACATCCCCCGCGACGCGGGCACTCTCCCATCGCCGCAGGACGGCGCGGACGCGCGCTACAAGCTCCTTCGGACTGAACGGCTTGGTCATGTAGTCGTCGGCGCCAAGCTCAAGGCCGACGAGTTTGTCGGACTCCTCGCCGCGGGCGGTCAGCATGATGATCGGGACAGCGGAATCTTTGCGGAGCGCGCGGGTCACATCGAGGCCATCCAGTTCAGGAAGGGCGAGATCGAGGACGATCAAGTCCGGTTTTGAGGTCCGAGCCATCGACAGCGCTAACTTTCCATCACCGGCAGTCAAGACAGTGAAGCCCGCGTGTTGGAGATAGTCGCGGGCGAGCTGAACGATCTTGGGCTCATCATCCACGATCAGAATGGTCGTCATGAAGGGACATCAACGGCCTGTCGTCCTGTAGGAACCTGGTATTGTCCGCGGCAAGCGCGCTGGCTTTGCCGCGATCAGAGCATGATCCGTCCCCCGGAGACATCGAGGGTGACGCCCGTCAGCCACGACGCGCTGGTGGAGACCAGGAAGAGTGTCGCCAGGGCTACGTCTTCGGGCATGCCCAGCCGCCCCAGCGGGTGCAGGGCAGCGACCTGTTGCCTTACGTGCGCTGGTACCCGGCTCAGTCTGTCCGTAAGGATCGCGCCAGGAGCCACACAGTTGACTCGGATGTTCTTCTGCGCGACCTCCTGGGCAATGTGCCGAGAAAACATGCCTATCCCCGCCTTGGCAGCAGCGTAAGCAGCCGACGACCCTCCTGGAAGACGGCCCGCGGTCGAGGACATCGTGACGATCGCGCCGCGTCGACGGTGGATCATGCCAGGCAGGAAACTCCTCACGGTGAGGAACGTGGCGGTGAGGTTGGTGTCGATGACGAATCGCCACTCCTCCTCAGTGACCTGCTCAGTCGGTTTGGGCTGCCCGTGGCCCCCGGCGAACGCTACCAGGATGTCCACGGGACCAAGCTCCTGCTCCACCTGCTGCCGCATGCGCTCGATAGCGTCAAAGTTGGTCGCGTCAGCTGCGATGCCGATTGCTTGGCCACTGGTAGATCGAATATCGTCGACTACGGCCTCGATTGCGGCTTCGTCGCGGCCGTTCACTACGACCTTTGCGCCGTTGGTGGCCAGCAGGCGGCTGGTAGCAGCGCCTATCCCGCGCGAGCCGCCAGTGACCACAGCGACCTTGTCGGCCAAATCCGGATAGGTGGGGGTCATGATAGTGTCTCCTCTTCGAACTGGTACTTCAGGCACACAGAGGTGGCGGGCCTTGGATGCCGGGTCCGCCACCCGTTGCATGACAATTATGCCTTCGTGCCACGCTCCTGCGATTCATGCGCCCTACGATGCCATTCCTCGAACATTGGCGGCACGCCGCCTTTCCATGACCCATGTGGACCGCCCCATCGTCCCCTCCAGAAGAGCCCACGTACCAACGCGAAGAGCACAAGGAAGAAGAACAGCGGGAACAGGAAGCCGAAGAAACCGAAGCCAAACGGCCCGTGATAGAAATACGGGGCTCCGTAGTACGGGTATGGCACCCCTCCGGTCCCAGGCGAGGATGGTTTGCCGCCTTCCGCCAGTCCCTGCGCCACGCCAGCCTGGTACGCGTTGTTCACAAGCGCCACGGTACCTGCAACGAGGACAAGCACGAGCAAAACTACCAGAACGATTCTCGCGTTCATAGTCCACTCCTCTCTATTGTGGATTTCAGCGTCCAGTTTGCAACAGGAGTGTGAACTGACTGTGAATACACAGCGGAGAGTTTGTGAACGGAATCGCAGGTCGGGACGTCCAGATGGATGATTCCGTCGGTTGACCTTTCTCGGCGGGTGTCTGCAGTCTATAGTTCCCCTCGCTGGGGAATCTCGAATATGGGCCTAGAT
>Ga0209515_10000284_pt1 | contig 96960 bp, 90 predicted proteins | sample Subgroupgradi54m_FD_187454 | JGI IMG/M metagenome (GOLD analysis project Ga0209515, IMG submission 187454) | Subsurface groundwater microbial communities from S. Glens Falls, New York, USA - GMW60B uncontaminated upgradient, 5.4 m (SPAdes)... ... | reverse complement strand
GGTACCCAAGAGTGTTCCCGATTGCCAGTGGCAATCGGAACGGGCGAGAAACCGAGCCCCGGCAGACTCTTGGGCACCGCTTTTTGATCGAGGCTGTGCCGAGACGTGGAGAGGTACCCAAGAGGCTGAAGGGGGGAGATTGCTAATCTCCTAGGGGGCCAAAAGTCCCGCGAGGGTTCGAATCCCTCCCTCTCCGCCATGACAATTTAGTATCGGCAGACCCACATACCTTGGTATGTGCGGGAACTGTGCGATACGAGTCTGACCAGCAAAACGACCCGAAAGGGTCGTTTTGCGTAACTCAGTCAGGCTTCCCTGATTTCATACCCTTGCTTCTTGTAGAATCTCATCCGCTGTTTGAACTGCCGATCCAAAAATGGCGTGAGATGATCTTGATAATCCAGAATAAGCTTATCGGTTCCACGCAGACGGCCGACGTATTGTGCCAATTTTCCATCAAAGGAAAACGGGAACGCGATTACGAGGCAATTGATTCCTTTGATGTCCAACCCTTCGCCAAAAAACTGGCCAGTAGAAAGAATAACCTGGTAATGGCCGGTTTCAATCTGTTTCAACTTTTGTTTTCGGCTCGACTCAGAATCGTCACCAGTTATCGTGATCGTCTCCGCCTGCTTTCGGAGATAGAGGTTCAGCATTTCCAAGTGTTCTTTGCGTTCACTCAAAACTAAAATTTTACGGTTCTGCTTAACCTGAGCAAGGATGTCTCCGACGATGATCTTATTGCGCGAATGGTCGCAGCCCAACATTTTGGCGAGGAGGTGGTAGTTGTCGGTTTTGAATCTGAATGGAATATCCAAGTCTGTTTTTCTAATCACAACGTTTGCTGGAGAATAGGTCGGTGCGGTTTCTTCATGAGCCGCTGGGTTTGCAGTTAGCTCCGCAATAATATTTCCGACATAGAGGAAGATGATTTTTTCATCGTGATGCTTGCGGGTTGGCGTTGCTGTCAGGCCATACAAGTATTCCACGTTTAAATCTTTGACTGCCCCGCGGAATGTTTTTGCCGGGACGTGATGGCATTCATCAATGATGACGGTTCCGATTTTTGCCATTTCGTCCCTTTGATTCTCTTTGCCCGCAAAGCTTTGAAGCATGGCGACCGTAATCTCCTTGCCGAACTTTTTCTTCACCCCGTCGATCCTTCCAATTTTCGCCTTTGGGATTTGCAGAAAGGCTTGGATGCGCTCGATCCATTGGCTCATGAGTTGCCGACGGTGAACCAAAATGAGAGCAGTAAGACTGCGTTGCGCGATGAGTTCGAGAGCGATTATGGTTTTACCGCTTCCGGGCGGCGCGACGATCGTCCCTTCATCATGCAGAGATGCCTTTTCGACTACGTCCTTTTGTTCGGCACGAAGTTCGATCGCGCTATTGAATTGAACCGGCTCCACATCGCTTCGTTTATCTGACAGATGATAGCGTATCCCGCGCTCGTTGAGATGCTGTTTCAGGGATTCCAAGAATCCTCGTGGCAATCGCACGATGTCGCCTTGCTCATCAATCAGCTTGAAGTACTTTTCTGTTTGATAGGTACTTTTGCCGAAGCGCTTCTTTTGCAGGTATTCGGCATTCATGAAATTCAGCTCTTCTTTCAGAAATTTTATCGTCTCCGTATCCAGCTCGCGGCGCGATAGCTCAATGGAAGCTGCGAGGGTGATCGTGATGCCTTGAGACGTGTCACTCGTCGCTAAGACAACATCGCCGCCGTGGACGAGACACTCGTATAGAGAATCAAGCTTTACGGTTGTTAGACGTTGTATGCCAACAAGATACTGCCATTGATCTGGATATGTATCTCCGGTCCCAGGTTGGATGAATACCGTTTTCCATTGATCCGTCAGTCTTCCTTGAAACGGAAGCGTGATGAGGTTGCCGAAATTCTTTCCGCTCAACTCATCCTGGTTCGGGAACAGGCGGTCGAAACTCACTTCCTTGTCGAATTCCGACAGATGGAACGCCTGACGGATGAGTTCAAGAAAAATGCGACGGCTCTTGAATGCGGGATATGGCGTACCAAAAAAGAGCCAGACGTGACAGCCGTTACCGGAGCGCGAGCGTTCGATGGAGACCGGAACGTCATGCTCCGAACAGATGCGGACGAACTTCTGGCAATCATCCCACCACTGCTTTCCGTCGAAATCTGCAGCGATGAACCAAGACGTATTGTCTTTGAGCAATGGATAGATACCGATCGTTTGGCCTCCGAGAAAATGTTTTTTGATGACGTCGGGAGTCAGCGAAATCGGAATCTTCTCTTTGAAATTCAGCCACGTACCACCACGCCGTTTATGCTCGTTAAACGCCGTCCAATCAACGTCATATGCCGGTGAGTAGCCGGACTTCCCATTCTTTTCCCAGCGTCGCGCGAAAATGTCCGTTCGACCATGGAACAGGGACATGAATAATTCTACCTTGGCTTCGTCGAATGGGTGCATACCAAACAAGCATGAATATCACGCGCTAACCCCTTTTCTTGTACCTCGTTGTCCGCCCTTGTCCGATACGTTCAACCTTCTTCAAACGCATCAATACATCCAACGCCTGTGAAACCGTTGGTCGTGCGACCCCGGTTGCCTTCGTGATGTCGCCAGGAGTCGCCTCGGGAATGGATGCGAGATACGTCCAGACGGTGAGCTGCTTGGGAGATAGGAGTCGCTCGATATTTTTTTGGGACAAGAGCTCAATAGCCCGTTGCGCCTGCTCCAACGAAATTGTGAGAAAGAATTCCAACCATGCCGTGACGTCTTCATGGTCATTGTTAAGCGTCTTCTGGCTCTTTCGGAGTGCCAGGTAGTAGTCGGTCTTATTATCCTCAATCAATTTCTCATGCGAGACGTATGGTATGTACTCATATCCGGCTTTCAGCACGAGGAGATTCGTGAGGATGCGCGAGAGACGGCCGTTTCCATCTTGGAACGGATGGATGGCAAGAAACTCCACAAGAAAATTTCCGATGACGAACAGCGGATGGAATTCTTTTTGAGCCAGAGCTCCCGTCGTCCATGTCACTAGCTCCTGCATCTGTTTTGGCACGAGATACGCAGCCGTCGTTTCAAAAACAACGCCGATAGATTTTCCCGATTCATCATACATTTCAACGGTATTCTCCGTTTTCTTGTATTCACCTCGATGGCGTTCATCTTTGGAGACGTATTTCAATAGTTCCTTATGGAGGTGTTTGATAGCACTTTCGTTGAAAGGGGTCTGTTTCCATCCATAGAAGATGTTATCCAGAAGCTCGTAATATCCTTTAACCTCCTGCTTGTCTCGATCGGTAAATTTTTGGACGGAAAGACCGCGCATGAGTTTCTCAACGTCTACATCCGAAAGTTTTGCGCCCTCGATGCGCGTTGACGCACCGGCAGACGTGATCAGTACCGAGCGCTTTAATCGTCCCAGCGCTTGCGGGTTGAGAGACGCTCCTCCAACCCAACGGCCCTTCAATTCATCAAGGCGATTGATGAGTGACCAGAGGTTTTGAGTGATGTTCTTGATCCTTGGATCACGGTGATACATGCTCAATCTCATATGGTATATGTATGAGATTATATGAGATATAAGCCCGCCAGTCAAGGCATGCATTGAAAAATTGAAACTTTCCTTCAAACATCCAAACAAATGCATGAGGGGCGACTCACTTGGTTCGAATGCGTTCGTCTCCGCCATGACAATTAAGTATCGGCAGACCCGAGTGCCTCAAAACGTTCGAGATCTGTGCGATACGATTAGCCGCCCGAAAGGGCGGTTTTGTCATGCATTGTCTTTCCATTAAATATTGCATTTTCATCATTGCCAAATACTATAACGCTTATGCATACCATCCTCTCACACAAAGATTTTAATCAGGATTTTGAAATCATCGATGAGACTCGACATCGAAAAACTTGTTTCCATAGCGGACGATTACTGGACAAGATGGAGCACTGAATCGACGTTAGACAAGGCTTCCGTACTGGAAATCGTGCGCAAAGAAATTGAGAGGGCGCACAATGTTGATTTTTTGAGTGAATTCAAAAAACTCGGTGGGCCTGACATCTATCTGAACGTCAACCAAAACAGATCCATGTTCATTCAGCAACTTGAACGCTCAAGACCCGATCAAACAGACGTTATTCACAGAACTCTTCAAAAATTTCTATGAAGAATGGAAAACTTTTTCTCGGAGGGGGAGGCGACGCTGATACAAGCTTCGATTTCGATGAGCAATTTTTTTTCGAACTTCCCCGTCAGGCGAGTCTCCTATACATTCCCATCGCTTTGCAGCGTGAGTCGATTGGATACGAATCTTGCATCGATTGGTTTTCCACCCTGGTCGTGAAACATTCGAAAGGAAAAGAAATCGATTTTGAAACAGCCCTGGAGAATATACGGGTAACATCATTCAGCAAATTTGATGCCGTATATATCGGAGGTGGGAATACATACCATCTCTTGAATCACGTAACTGAAGCGGGAATGGGGGAGCGTCTCGCGGAGTATGTGCAGGGAGGCGGAAGTTTATATGGTGGAAGCGCGGGAGCGATAGTACTCGGGAAAGATATACGCACCGTCGAAGAGGAAAACTATCGAGGCAGCACGCACCACAACGGGTTGAATATGCTTGGAGGAATGTCCGTGCTCTGCCATTACAAGGATTCGATGAAAGCACATGCGGCATCTTTCGCCGCCTCATTACGCAGTCCGATCCTGGCGATTCCTTAAAATTCCGGCGTTATTTGGACCGGCGATCACATAGAGCGGTGCGTCGGAAAAATTTCTGAGTTCCAGCCAGACGGAACAGTGAAAAGCATCTAACAAATCGTATGATCAAAGACGTCCAACGCCACTTTTCACGAATCGCGAATCGCTACACGCGTCTGCGCACAACGGATGACGCCCCGATCGCATTCATCACATCGTGGTTAAAAACACGTCCCGTGTCAATTATAGCCGAAATCGGCTGCGGCGACGGAAGATATACAGCAGGTTGCTCTAAAGCATGCAAGGATATTCTTTCTTTTATTGCGTCGATAAATTGTTGGGTTTTGCACACGCGAGTCCACGAGCGTGTAGGACCAGCAAGCTGCTGCATGAGATAAAACCTGCTATACTCTTGCTGTATGGCCTATTCTCAAGAATTTATTCAAAGTATGCGCGAGGCGCAAGACGCCTTTGTATGGGAAACCGTCTTGTGGGAACGGCGCACGCGTGGTCGGCGTTGGTATCTGTGGATGGCTCTAGTGGCATTAGTCGGTACACTCTACGCTCTGCTGACTGCAAACTACCTGTTTGCTTTCATCATATTGCTGATGGCCATCATTCTAGTTTTGGCTGGCAATGAGCAGCCACGCGCAATGCTAATTCAAATTGGCAACAATGGCGTTGTTTATGATGGACGCCTGTATCAATTTCTTGAATTGCATCATTTTGCCATCGTTTATCATCCGCCAGAGACAAAAGTGTTATATCTTCAACCTAAAAATATTTTGCGACCGCGCTTAATGATCTTCTTAGAGAATGAAGATCCTGTAGCCATTCGCAAGCATTTAAAGCAATATCTAGATGAGGACTTAGAGTTGCGTGAAGAGCATTTGTCTGATATTGTCGGCCGACTGTTAAAGTTGTGAAGCTGCATGCTTCTTGCTATCAGATCTGCGGCCGTAGCTCAGCTGGATAGAGCGCCTCCCTGCGAAGGAGGAGGTCAGTCGTTCGAATCGACTCGGTCGCACCAGGGAAGACTCGACTCAACCGAGGGTCGAGTTTTCGTTTGTACTGCTTCAGTCGTATAATCAATCTTAGCAATTTACCAGACTTATTAAAGCTATGCTTACGAAATCTTTATTTGAACAGTCACTCGAACAATTAGATAAGCACTTTGCAACCAGAACTATCAGGTCGAAATTGACTCATCCCAGTTATGACATGAATTTTGGCGTAGAGATATGCAACCTTATGTTTAAACTGTGCCACGATAACGAGACTGCTTTCAGGCTTGCAGTGGACGATTTTATTCACTTCTCTCTGGATTTTTTGCAATTACAGATCGAGCTTGAGAAGACAGGAAAATACAAACTCCATTCATATCAGGAGGCTTTAGACACCGTGTATGACAATCCTGAGGTCATGGCAAAAAAATATCTGAATGGCCTGCTTTTGTCGCAAGCATTTTGGATAAATCATTATAAAATTTTTGATTTTTTCCGTCAGAATTTTTGTTTTAATACTGCACACCTTGGCTCAGTACTAGAAGTTCCTATTGGGACTGGAATTTATTTATCGGAATTCATCCGCCATAACAGTCAATGGCATTCAATCGGATACGATATTAGCGCAAGCGCAGTCAGTTTTGCACAACGATTGATCCAGTTAAATAACGCATGCTCAATTGACATAAGACAAGCCAATGTTTTTGATCTCCCAGAAGATCAGCAATATGACCGCATTATCTGCGGAGAACTGCTTGAGCATTTAGAGCAACCAACCGATCTGCTCTTGAAACTCAAAAATTTATTGGCGAATAACGGCAGATTATTTCTTACGACCGCCATTTGGGCGGCCAGCATAGATCACATTTATCTGTTTAAATCAGTGCAGGAAGTCAGGGAAATGTTAAATACTTTTTTTACGATTGAAAGCGAGCTTGCTTTAAATGTATTTCAAGACAAAAAACCTGAGGATGAAAAAACTCCAATTAATTATGCCTGTATATTGTCTAAAGGCTAAGCCGATTATAGGTGAGGTGGTCTTGGTTTTTCCGACCGGGTGTTAACATTCAATTCAAAACACTTTTTTCCGACGGAGTGTTGCCGCATGTATCCGAATCTGGCGAGATAGGCTGGACGGTTTTGTATTAGATTGTCCTTTAGATTGTCTGTCTGAAATGTCGCGCAGAGCTCATACGTTGTTGGACTCGTGATGTGATACTCGTATGGCGCATAAGTTATAGGATCCATGAGTGCTGCGTGGGCGTAGCGTTCGTTTTTTAAAAAATCAAACGTCGTTGGAAGTTTTGAATTTGTACTCATGTAATTGTCTATCGCACCCGCAAGTTGCATGAGATCGTTTACACGTTGATAATCAATTTTTCGCGCACGTTCTAACTTTGGAGAGCCTGAGTACCAAAAACCAAGACCTGCAACGATCATAACGACCACAACGACAATCGCGACAAGGATTTTTAGTACGATTGATTTTTTTATCATGCGACTTTTGACTTACCCCCTTCCTCCTCCTTCCGCAAATCCGATAGATAATATCCAAAAATTGCGCCAGCAATCGCGCCGACGGTCGCGATCTTGATCACGAATCGCAGCGTGAGTTCACCGCCGAGAAAATTGAAGAGCAGCGTGATTAGATCCACGATGATCACGGCCGCGGCGATGAAGAGCGTGATGTACGTGAGCCACTTACGAATCTTGGAGCCGCGTTTTTGCGGATCGTGTACGATAGCCGTCGCAAGCATGCGTGATATACAAAGATACAATGGGAATGCGATCACGAGAGACGCAGTAGCCCAACGGATCGTACTGCGGAGCGCATCTTCATACTGATCCCGATCTTGTATCGGATCGGGCAGCCACACGTTTGCGTATTGGAACATAAGCGTCCCGACACTTACCGCGCTGATGTAGAGCGTAAGGAACAGGAGGAGATAGAGAAATGCCTCGCGTGCCGAGAGACATGGTTTGCGGCGGGGGACTGGAATGGTAAAGGGGATGTCGAGAAACTGATCTAAAGCATTTTGAATCTCGTCTTTTTGCCACCCGGCCTCAAGGAGGACTTCCATAATGCCATCACGCGATGCTCCCTCGGTGAGCGCTTCTTTGACCCATTGGTTTATATCAGTTGTCATGGGTTAACAGCATAACATGGGTGAGCGTTCCGGCACAAAAGCGAACCTTTAACGCCCAGTTTATATGATGAATTTTGCAGCCTTTTTTAAGGAATAAATTTCAGGCTTGCAAGAGACTCTCCATCAACCGCACCACCCGCTTCATAAAAAAACGGTTCGCCTAATTGGTACGTTATTAACTTACCTGAAATTTTATCGTATATTGTTATTAGCTTTCCGCTTATGAAGCAAGCGGATGGATCATCTAGCTGGAGTGAACTGTTTTTTGGATACAAAGATAGATAGAAAAATTCACTATCTTTATCCTTGTTAAATTCAACTTTGCATCCTTGCATTCCGTAATAAATTGAATCCAGAGCAGGCAGCACTTCCTTATCACCCTTAACGGTGGTCCCGCTTATTCTAAATTCCCATGAATTGTTTTTTAAAGTTTCTTCTCGTGAATAAATTGTGAAGTAAACGCTCTTTTTATCTTCAAAAACATTTAGATTAACTAACGATTTCTCGTCAATATAATTGGATAAAACTTTTTCTGGAATTTTTATAGAAAACCCCATTTGTTGATTGCTATACGTTTTCCATGAAACCTTTGATTTCATGTCGGTTTGCGTGTTCTGTGTAGCAGTATTCTGCTTAGCATATCCAAATAAAGCAGATAGGTCATCGTTAGTGTTTAGTAGAAAAATTACTCCAAAGATGAGCAAAAAGATTGTGATAATAATGTAAAAAAGGTAATTACGTTTTTTCTTAGTCCCACCAACTGGAGTGTCAGTTTTTTTGGTTTCGCCACTTGGCTTAATATTTTTGGCTGTCCAAATTGCTAGATAGGCGGAGACTGCTTCTAGACTTAACAATAATATCTGATATCCAAAACCAAACTTTGCAACTAGTTCTTGAAAAGAAATAATAAAAAAACCCGCCGCAATAATGAGATAGCCATACCATGTATATCGCAAAGCTGTTGTCTTGTCATCAGTCGTAAGTTGAGAATTTTTAAGAAGCATTTTTAGTGATAGCAAAAGCGAAACGAATGTTATTATGATGCTGAAAATTCCAGAAAAGAATTTTTTGTCCATCATTGAATTCCAAGCGTTGCCCAGAATAAATGCTGGAATGATTGTTATTAAAATTAATGCGAAATAGGAAGCTAGGTTTGCCCTTATTGCAAAAGAAGTGGTTTGTTTCATAATGGGCGGTGACGGCAGGCGCGTTATTGGAATTTCCCTTTGAGTTTATGCGTTTTAAGCGACGGGTGCTTCGGGTTCTGCATGAATACAGTGATTTGTTTGTCGAAGTCAGTTTGAATGTGGGTTGGTAATTTTTGGTAAGCGTGCTTAAAACGTGGCGAGAAATTTATTACCATATTATGCCCGTAAGGCAGCGATTAAACCGCGCGCGGTTTTGTGTGAGGCATAGTTGCCGAGCGCATAGTCAAGCCGCGCTGATCCAATAATTTCGTCGAGCGTTTTGGCATCGTTCACCCGCACGATATCGTCAGTAGCAATTTCTACCACGATTTTTTTTCGCGCGGATAACGAGCAAGATAGCGCAAAGCAGACAAAGGTAATTTTACCATTGCCTCTTTTGTTTTTTGCACAGTATTCTCATTAGCCATGTAGTTTAGGATAGGTAATTTATGATTAAAAGATTATCACATTATTAAATTGCCATCAACGTATGTCAGTTAAATGTCTTTACAACTTTCGATGTATTTCAACGCTTCTTGTTTGTCGAGAAAATTCCCTACCCGATTTTTGTTAGGACGAATGTGGTCAAAGACATGAAGCACGAAATCTGTGAGACGAACCCTTACTTCATCACTGACAACATTTTGATTATCCTCTGGCAATACTACAAGAACGTTGTGATCGATTTCTTCCACATCGCCCTTAGATTCATCCCACGATTTTTCCATTTGTTCCATGAGTCCGACAGGTTCACATTCAACAATTTGACCAGACTTTAGCGATTTGTCAGTGATGATAAAGGCGTCAACATTATCACCATCGCCGCTTGTAGTATCCAGAATGAATCCGTAAGGGTATGGATATTTTCTCGATACAATAACGGTTTTCTTATACTCCAACGCCTTCTCGTTGTAGATATTTTTTTGATCACTGCCAGCCTCGTTTTCAATAAAAACTTTCATAAATTTGAGAGGGATATTTTTTTCAATGTCCGATAATGCGCGGCGGTTATGCGCTGTGGCGAGATCGCGCCGTAGGCGTGAGCTCGACATGGCGTATAACCGTGAGTTGTGCGATGTCGCGCCTGCCCGCCTTTGGCGGGGAGCGACGAGCAGAACGAGCGGGCACCGCCGCGCATTGTGCAAAGAGCGAAGCGATTTTGCACAACGTTTGCGTGTATCTGAAGTACCGCACTAATTTTCGTTGTTAAAAGTTAGTTTTGGTATAACAGAAAACGCGTGTAATTATCAGAAACTCCAGCCAAATTCCACAAAAATTAGTGCGGGATTTTGGCGGAGGAAAATTGGCGCTCCTTAATGATTTAATTAACGCCAATTTTCCGTAGCCAGATACACGCTGTTATGTGATGTAGCCAGAAATTTCTTTTCCTTATTATTTTTTTTGCAATTTATTTTTCTTCCTTGATTTCTTTCGTTTCTGCGTAACTTACTCTACGATTACCAAAATCTTTATTGCAGGCAATATCTTCAGCTTCATCTTCATTATCTGCTTCCACTATAACTTCTTCGTAAAGAGCGGGACCTGTTATTTCTTCTCCATCTCGACCATATCCTTCCATTTCAATTAAAACTTTCCATTTTTTCTTTGGTTGTTCAGGTGTTGAACCTGTTTCTGGTGATTTCATGGTTTGATTGGTTAAATAAAACTTTTGTATTTTAGCACAAGTTATGCCGACCGCTGAAATAAATTGCCAAAAAAATCTAAAAATAGAATGAAGAAATTTCTGGCTATTTCACACAACTGGTTTCTATGCGAACTTTTTGGTGGATAAGTGGCTATAATTGTATATTCTACGAACTTTTGGTATTCTTACTAATTACCATTTTGAATATGCGGTCTTTTAATATATTGTTGCAGTCATGAAACCTCTCGGCAAAAATCATGCCTATATCGATGGTGCTAATCTTCATAAAGGGATCGGTGAGCTTGGTTGGGCATTGGATTATCCACGTTTTCGTCGATGGTTGACGGACAAGTATGCCGTGTCTCGCGCGTATCTCTTTATTGGTTTAATTCCAAAAAATAAGAACCTATACACGTTCCTACAAGAGGCAGGGTATACCCTCGTCTTTAAAGATACAACGTATGACGGAGATGGAAAGGCGAAGGGAAATTGTGATGCCGACCTGGTGTTGAAGGCTGTTTCTGACGCGTATGAAAATTCGTGTGATCAAGCAGTGCTGGTTACTGGTGACGGTGATTTTGCCAGTCTGGCATCTCTGTTACTTGCCCGTAAAAAGCTTGAGATCATTTTAGCTCCTAACCACAAGAAATGTTCTATCTTGTTGAAACGCACACAAGCAAAGATCACGTTTCTTGACGCATTTCGCCAAAAACTTTCCAAAAAAGAAAAAGCCCCCGGCAAGGACAGAACCTCGCAGGGGTCTTTTTCGTAGTGATCATGTATAACATACGCGCTTTGTTGAGTTTCGTCAAGCGACCGCGAGAGCATGCGACGCGTTCTTCTTGTTGAACGTTTCTCTATGCATTTCTCCATCCATCTCCCCTACCAACCCTCCGGTGACCAGCCGGCGGCGATTTCGGCGTTGACGGATGGCTTAAAAAGGGGTGTGCGATTTCAAACCCTTCTCGGCGCAACGGGAACAGGTAAAACATTTACGATCGCGAACGTTATCCAAAACGTCCAAAAGCCGACGCTCGTGATCGCACACAATAAAACGCTTGCGGCGCAGCTTTGTAATGAGTTTCGCGAGTTTTTTCCGGACAACGCGGTCGAATATTTCGTTTCGTATTATGACTACTATCAGCCCGAGGCATACATCCCATCGTCCGATACATACATCGAAAAAGAAGCGATGATTAACGAGGAGATTGATCGGTTGCGCCACAGTGCGACGCAGGCGCTCCTCACGAGAAAAGACGTGATTATTTGCGCGTCTGTGTCTTGTATTTATGGTCTCGGCGCGCCGGAAACATATCGAGAGACGGCGTTGCAGATCAAGGTCGGCGATGACGTGAGTCGCGAGAAAGTCTTGCAGCGTCTCGTCGAGATGCAGTTTACGCGCGTCTCGAACACCGATGTCACACGCGGAACGTTTCGCGCGCAGGGCCCGGTGCTTGAGATTATGCCGATGAACGAGGACGTGATCTATCGCATCGAAGCGCCGCGCGGGACTGTCGAGGCGATTATTCCCATTGATCCAGTCTCACGCAAGCAAAAGCGCGAGCAGACAGATGTTTGGATTTTTCCGGCCAAACATTTCATCACGTTAGGTCCAGAACGTGAGCGCGCGATCAAGGCGATCCGCGAGGAATTGAAACAGCGTCTCGATTGGTTTGAAAAAAATGGAAAGCTCCTCGAGGCAGAGCGACTGGATCGCCGGACGAAATATGATCTTGAAATGATCGAAAATCTTGGATATTGCAACGGGATCGAAAATTACTCGCGCCCTCTCTCTGGACGCGCGGCCGGAGCGCCGCCGGACACGCTCTTCTCCTATTTTCCGAAAGATTTTTTGTTCGTGGTTGATGAATCGCATGTGACCGTGCCGCAATTCGGCGGGATGTACGAGGGTGATCGTTCGCGGAAAGAAACGTTGATCGAGCACGGGTTTCGTCTCCCAAGCGCGAAAGATAACCGCCCGTTGAAATTTTCTGAGCTTGAACAACGATTCAAACACGTGATCTTCGTGAGCGCGACTCCGAGTCGATATGAACACCATATGTCTTCGCAAATCGTCGAGCAAATTATCAGACCGACCGGATTGGTGGATCCGGAAGTTTTGATTAGACCGATTACGCCAAGACCTCACCCCCAGCCCCTCTCCTTCGCTAGGAGAGGGGAGCTTGGAACCCCCTCCCCGCCTGCCTACGCCTTTCGGGTGTGTCGGGATGGGCGGGCAGGCTTACGAAGGAGGGGGACGGGGGAGGTGGGTCTTTCGCAGGTGGATGATTGCATCCATCGAATCTCTGAAGTGACAAAGCGCGGCGATCGAGTTCTCGTCACGACACTCACAAAAAAGATGGCCGAAGATCTCACGGAGTTTCTCGTTGAAAAAAAGATCAAAGCGCGCTATCTCCATTCAGGCATCGATACGATCGAACGACTTGAAATTCTCTCCGAGTTCCGTAAAGGAACGTACGAAGTCATCGTCGGCGTAAACCTGCTGCGCGAAGGTTTGGATCTTCCAGAAGTTGCGCTTGTCTGCATCCTCGATGCAGACAAGGAGGGATTTTTGCGCTCCGACGTCTCATTGATTCAAACGATCGGTCGCGCGGCGCGCAATGTCCGCGGGCAGGTCGTCCTCTACGCCGATAATATGACAGGATCAATGCGTCGCGCTATCGCGGAAACAGACCGCCGACGCACGAAACAGATCGCCTACAATATGGAGCACGGCATCACGCCGCAGACGATTATTAAAGCCATCAAAGATTATCGCGCGGTGCTTGGTCTTTCTATCGAACCCGCGCAAAAGGATATTAAAGAGATCCTCAAACTCGAGCTCACGGCCGAAACGCATGATATTCAGGCTGTCCTCAAACAAAAAGAGATAGAGATGAAGGAAGCGGCCAAGAATCTCCAATTTGAGTTTGCTGCGATTTTGCGAGATGAGATTTCTGTGCTGTTGAAAGAGATCAAAAAGCGGGAGAAGACGGGATCAGCGTTGACCGAGGCGTCGCAGAAAAGATTAAAGAGACAATCGAGGCATGGGAGGACGAGATAAATAAAAGCCGTGAGTAAAGGCACGGTACTCACGGCAAGAATCTGGACCGCCAACTTTAGTGCTCTGGCTTGTATCTATCGAGATACGTTGCGAGCTGCCTCAAGGCATCTGCGTCATCCGTGAAACAGATTTCTTGCCTCACATATTCGAAGCCACGAATAAGACGAGATACTTGACGCTGCAAGGACTGGTCGGCTTCGACAACGAGTATTATCGGGATCTGGTGTAGGTTGGCCCACGTGATTTCCGCACCGACGCCGAACGACGGTACTCCTACGTAGGCGACGAGCAGCGAGCACGAACTCACACATTCATGATCTATAAGGTTGACCTCTCGCGGTGTTAGATTGGGGTGCTGCACTGGATCCGAGTGCTGGTGCGGAATATACACGTTGAGTCCGTGTTTTTCGCACATCCTACCGAGTTTCTCATAGAAGAGCTTGAGTGCCTCGCGTTTGTTGTCGGGCACATTTGTCAGCGCACCTGAGATATAGGCAAAGGGCGATTGTGTATCCATTGAATCACCTCCATTGTGGACAGCCGCACCTTGTCAGAGCATCGGGGAGGCGTCAACATGGTCAGTATGGACCCCATCGAAGACATCAAATCGCGATTGGACGTCGTTGACACGGTCGCGGAATATCTTCAATTAAAACCCGCTGGATCAGGGAGTTTTAAGGCATGTTGTCCGTTTCATCAAGAAAAGACGCCGAGTTTTTTTGTGAATAGGCCGCGCCAGTCATGGCATTGTTTTGGATGCGCCCAAGGCGGAGATGTAATCTCCTTCGTGCAAAAAATGGAGGGGATGGATTTTCCAGAAGCACTCGAGCTGCTTGCGCAAAAAGCGGGCGTCACACTTCCGACGTTCAATGTCGCGACAACGTCAGAGCGGAAGCGCTTGATTGAGGTGAATGAGCTTGCGTCGAAATATTTTCGTGCGCAGCTGCTTCAAAATCCGCATGCAGCTCACGCGCGCGCATACGTCGCTAAACGTGGCCTGGATGATCTCACCTGCGATCTCTGGCGCATCGGCTATGCGCCGGACGGCTGGAACAATCTCACCGACGCGCTGCGAGCAAAAGGCGTAATAGACGACGAATTGATCCGGGCTGGATTAGCCATCAAACGAGATTCGTCTCACCACCCCCAGACCCACTCCTCACTTGAATCACACGAGGATGGGGATATGGGGGTTTCAGTATATGACCGTTTTCGTAATCGCCTGATGTTCACAATTTGTGATCTTCATGGGAAGGTTGTTGGTTTTACGGGACGCGTCCTTGATGAGAACGCGAAAGAGGCGAAGTACGTCAACACACCGGAGACGCTCCTTTACAAAAAAAGTCACATTCTCTTCGGTCTCGACAAGGCGAAAGGAGAGATCAAACGTCAGGATCTTGTCGTGATCGTCGAAGGCAATATGGATGTGATCACATCCCATCAATTCGTGGTCACGAATGTCGTCGCTTCTTCGGGCACGGCGCTGACCGGAGAGCAGCTCAATCTGTTAAAACGTTTCACGACAAATCTCGCCATCGCCTTTGACGCGGATACGGCCGGGAATGCGGCTACGATCCGTGGGCTCGATCTGGCGCGCGGGATGGATTTTAACGTTCGCGTCCTCACTCTGCCGTCGGACGCTGGGAAAGATCCTGACGAAGCGATTCGGAAGGATGTTGAGATATGGAAGAAGAGTATTGGTGATGCGGCGTCCATCATCGATTGGCTGTATCGCAATGCGTTTCGTGGCCGCGATGCCACTACACCAGCAGGCAAACAACAGATTGCGGGCAGTCTGTTGGGTGAATTTAAGCGTATTCATCATGCGATTGAGCGTGATGCCTGGGTCATGCGTTTGGCAAAAGATTTGGATGTATCAGAAGAGGCGCTGCGTCAAGAACTGAAGGCGCGGCCAGTCGCCGCGGCATCAAGTGCGACGGCAACCATACGTCAGGCCGCAGATTCACACAGCCGCCACTTGATTGACTCCATCGATTTGCGTGAAAAACCGCACCGCCAAGCTTTAGAGGAGCGCATTCTGGCGATCCTCGGCCTTAAGCCAGAACTGGCTGAGCTTGCCGAACAAAGTTTGCAGGGGTACACTTTTACCCTGACTACATCAGAAGAAGTGGCTAATTATCTTGCGATACTGGCGGATCGTGAATTTCAGGACCAGTCGCTCGACGGCCTGCGGCGTGAGTTGGAGCAAACGTGTGCTCTGTTGCGTCACGCGTGGATTGCTGAACAACGCTTGCAGTTGGAGCAAGAGATGCGAGCAGCAGAGCGCTTGGGCGATGTAGACAAGATTAGTCAGTTGATATCGCGCTTTCAGCTTTTATCCTAAAGAGGATAGACAGTTCTAAATCTGTAGAGATAATTTAGTTGTGGAATGTCAACTATTTATGCCAGCTTCAAGCAAGCCCTTGGCTTATAAAATCAAGCGGAATAAAAATAAAATAAAGCTACGCCATACGCTTAGACGGCCGCAAAAAATCTCACGCCGAGGTTTGCGTCACAGTGTCAGACGAGTAGTTCCTAAGATCAAGACGACTGGACGCGGTTCAGCCCAAGTTCCAGTGCGTAAACCGTATGCTAAAACACCGCCTCCATCTCAAGCGATGTTGGATAAGTTGTTTGAAAAAGCGCGCACGCGAAAATTTATTACTGAGACAGAAGTCTTGTACGCCTTTGCTGAAATCGAGGACTATATTTCGACCTATGAAGCGTTTGTTGACCGTCTTGATGCGGCGGGTATTAGCCTGGTCGAAGTCAAGGAAGGCATCCTAGGTCGGCACAGCGATCGTCATGACACGCTCGAGACGCTACATAGCGCGGATGATAAGCGCGGCAAAGTCGATCCCTTCGATCTTACCGCGGATTCGATCCAAATGTATCTACGTGAGATTGGCAAGATTCCTCTTTTGACGGCCGAGGGCGAGGTCGCTTTAGCTAAACGTAAAGAGCGTGGAGATAAAGACGCAGAAAAAAAATTAATCGAAGCCAACTTGCGTCTGGTCGTATCTATTGCAAAAAAGTTTACTGGCAAATCTTTGTCGCTGCTCGATCTTATCCAGGAAGGCAACATTGGGCTGTTTCGCGCCGTCAAAAAGTTTGAATATCGTAAGGGCTATAAGTTTTCAACTTATGCCACCTGGTGGATTAGGCAGGCGATCACGCGCGCACTGGCGGATCAATCGCGAACGATCCGTATTCCAGTGCATATGGTCGAGACGATCAATAAGTTTCAGCAGATCGAGCGTCAACTTATTCAGGATTTGGGTCGTGAACCGCTCCCCGAGGAAATCGCGGCAGAGATGGGCGAAGAGCTCGACAAGGTGCGGCATATCATAAAAATCTCGCAGGACACGATCTCGCTCGAGACCTCTGTGGGCGAAGATGATGAAGACTCAACCTTGGAAGATTTTATAGAAGATATAAAAAATGTGACTCCAGATCGCTCTGCCGCTCTGCAGTTACTCAAAGATTATGTGTCGGAGATTTTAAAAGATTTGAATCCGCGCGAACAGAAAATTCTTGAAATGCGTTTTGGCCTGATTGACGGTGTGAGCCACACGCTGGAAGAAGTGGGAAAAGAATTCGACGTCACGCGCGAACGCATCCGGCAGATCGAAGCCAAGGCCATCGAAAAAATACAACAGCATCCGATGATTCGGAAGCTGATGGATTATTGAAGCCCAGCAACTCATTATTACGTCACACCCTATCTTGACGCGCGCTCTAAGAATCAATACAATTCTTTTGCTCTTTGATGCTATTCCGAGGTAGCTCAGCGGTAGAGCAGGGGACTGTTAATCCCTTGGTCGTGGGTCCGATCCCCACCCTCGGAGCCATATATAACCGACCGTTTTGAAACGGTCGGTTTTGTAATCCAAGTGAGCGGATACAAAAAACCCCGATGTGACTCGGGGTTTTTTCAAGCGGCTATATTACACGCGCTTGACGTTGACGGCAGCTGGACCCTTTTCAGAGTTTTCGACATCGAACGTGACGGCATCGCCTTCACGGAGTTCATCGAACTGCACGCCGAGGAGGGATTTGGAGTGAAAGAAAAGATCTTTCTCCTGTCCTTCTGCGCCGATGAAGCCAAAGCCACGATCAGTCAGTTTTTTGATAACACCATTCATAGTTGTGTTTCTAGATGAGTTAAGCGCAAATTTAGATATTAGTGTGAAGCTCGACGACGTTTCGACAGATAAATATTTTGCAGGATCAGTATACACCTTGTGTACTATTTTGCAATAGTGCCTACCCAAACCCGCATTTAAAGTTCCAAACCTGATACTTTATATGACCCCTTGCCTTTTATCTCTAATTGGCCTATACTCCGTCTCTTCTCATAACGTAGAAGATCAACACTATGTATAAACCTCAACGAGGCAACAGTGCCGGTTCGGGCGGATGGAAAGGTGGTAAAAAATTTGGAGAAAAAAAACCGTGGGAACGCGGTTCGGACGGTCGGAATTCAGTAAGATCGTTCATGCATAACGCAATGTGCGATGCATGCGGCAAGGCGTGTCAGGTTCCATTCGTGCCAAATGGGAATAAGCCCGTCTTGTGTAGCTTTTGTTTCCACAAAGACGAACAGGGGCAGCCTCAAAAATTTGGTAATCGACAAGCTGGCACAGACAACGTCCAGGCACAATTGCTAACTATGAACGCCAAGCTCGACACTATCTTGCGGATGCTGAAATCTGAAGGTTGAGATGCTAGAGCTAGTTATGGATCACGGCAACGTCATCATCCGTTTTAGCGGCGTCACGTATGGGTACGATGAAGAAAATCCGCTTCTTAATGAGGTGGATTTTTCGGTTCGGGAAAACGCAAAGATCACGGTCATGGGACAAAACGGAGCAGGGAAGAGTACCATCTTCAAACTCCTGATGGGCGTTCTTAAGCCAACAGAAGGATACGTCAACATTCAACCAGGCGCGAGCATCGCCGTCGGCCTGCAGGTTCTTGCACGCGAACGCATGAACGATACGGTGCGTGAGTTTTTTGAGCAGGCCTTTCCAAAAAAAATGTACGACATTGATCGTCACGTCGCGCATGTCCTTGAGACGGTCAACATGCAAGCGCCGCTCGATAAAAAAATCGGCGAATTTTCCGGCGGACAGCAGGCGCGATTTTTGTTGGCGTATGCCCTGATCCAGGCACCGGACATTTTGCTGCTTGATGAACCGACAAACAATTTGGATAAGGCAGGTATTGAACATCTGACCGGATTTTTGATGCTGTATCCAAAAACCGTGCTCGTCATTTCCCATGATGCAGACTTTTTGAACGCGTTCACCGAGGGTGTGTTGCATCTAGATGCGCAGACACGCAAAGTGGAGCAATACGTCGGCAACTACTTTAACGTGGTCGAAGAAATCGCCGCAAGACTCGAGCGTGAGCGCATGAAAAACGCACGTCTTTTAAGAGACATCCAGGATCGTAAAGACAAAGTCAACTTTTTTAGCAACAAAGGAGGAAAGATGCGCAAGCTCGCAAGCAAGCTGCGCGACCAGGTGGAAGCAGCAGAAGAGAATATGGTCGATGTGCGTCGCGATGACAAAACAATCCGCGATTTTTCGATTCCTGCGCAGGCATGTAGCGACGCGTTGGTGAAGATATCGTCCGTCCGCGTTATTCACGAGCATGCACCTGATCACATCGACGTTGATATCGTTATCCGAAAAGGGGATCGGTTGCTTGTTTCCGGTCCAAATGGAATTGGAAAAAGCACGCTGCTGCGCTCGCTTGTTGAGGAAAAAAATGTTGCTGCAACCATCGGCGCAGGTGTGAGGGTTGGATATTATCGTCAGGATTTTAGCGGTCTTAATTTTGACGCAACCGTGTACGACGAACTGGAGCAGGTGATGGAAAAAACGTCGAACGAACGTTTGCGTGCGACCGCCTCTGAATTCTTGCTTACGTCTGATTTGCTTAAAAACAAGGTCGGGTCGTTATCCGAAGGGCAAAAAGGTCTGTTGTGTTTTGCGCGGTTTATCCTCCAATGTCCGGGGCTACTCGTCCTCGACGAACCAACCAATCACATCAATTTTCGCCATCTTCCGGTCATCGCGCGCGCGTTGCAGGACTACAAAGGCGGTGTCATCCTGGTCAGTCACATGGATGAATTTACGCAGCAAATTTTTTTCACGCAATTTTTAGACCTTGGACAAATCTCCTCGCGCAGCGTTCTCGCCAGCGCATCGTCCAGTTGCCCACGACGCGGTCAGATTAAATCCGCCCGTAAAGCCGTCGATATCTAAAATTTCACCTGCAAAAAAGAGCCCAGGACAAATCAGCGATTCCATAGTTTTTGGATTTACTTCTTTGAGATTCACGCCACCTGCCGTCACAAACTCGTCGCCTACGCCGCGGCCAATGGCATGCAGAGGAATATTTTTGAGCCACGTCGTGATCGCTAGAATCTCAACTTTCGAAAGTTCGTTTGCGCGCTTTTCTCCAATCCGCATCTCTCGAACGACAATCTGTGCAAGTGCTTTTGGGATCATCGTCAACAAAACGTTCTCTACCTGTTTTTTTGGCGCCAGTAACGTTGCGTCAACCAAACGTTTTCGCAGCTGCTCCAGCGTTGTCTTCGGAAACAGATCAATAGAAATCTTCAACGGACGATCTGAGCCAAATGGTTCAAACGCAGTCAACGACGAAAGCGCAAAAACAGCTGGACCGCTTATTCCTTTATGTGTAAACAATACCGGTCCCATGAACTGTGCCTTGGACAGTGTCTGCGCAGAAATCAGCGCATTCGTAAAACTCAATCCACTCACCTCTGCCGGCCAGGTTTCGCGCGTCGTGAGCGAGTTGAGACTTGGTGCCAGCGACGTGATCGTGTGACCAAGTGAAATCGCAAACGCATAGCCGTCCCCGGTAGAACCCGTCTGCCGATACGCTTGACCCCCTGTCGTTAAAATCACCCGATCAACGTCAAGTGGCTCTGGGCTGTTTTTCAGGATAATTAAAAAATCAGATTCCGTTTTTTCTATCCGTTCAACCGACGAGCGTAACCAGACGTGGACGTTGGAGTTTTGAAAAATCTTTTCAAACACGCAAACAACATCCTGGCCATCATCAGAGCGGGGGAAGACGCGCAAATCGTCCTCAATTTTTAATGGAACGCCGTGGTTCTCAAACCATTCAAAAATCGCTTCCGGAGGAAACGCATACATCGCTGACGAGAGAAATTTTCCGCCGCGCGGATACTTGGTCAACACTGTCCGGACGTCATGAATACCAGTCGCCACGTTACATCGGCCGCCACCGGAAATAATGACCTTTTTTCCAAGTCCACCGTTTTTTTCAATCAAAAAAATATCCGTCAACGGATTAGTTTCCAAGGCCATTTCTGCAGCCATCAGCCCAGCCGCACCCCCGCCAATCACAGCAATTTTCATGCAGAACTTATAACATGCACAGACAGGAGTGTCACGACGCCTGTCGTCGTTCGGCGCGGAATGAGTGCTGATAAACTATAACACCGCAAATGAATCTTAATTTTTTAATGTATCCGCGCGGTGCAAACACCACCCAAAAAGAGGGGCGTTGTGTCAACCTGATAGCCAGGACCCACATTGATGTACATGTTTGCTTTACGGGTAATGAAGGCCTGACAGTTCGCGAGCGCAGGCTCCGGTTGCAGCACCGTGTTCCCGCCCATAAACAGGTCCGTTCGCCACTTCAATCCACTATTCCAATCCCTCGTGCATTCCACGCAGCCATCGTCCATCACGAAATATTTTTGTAGATACGGTACGTAGATCATCGTCTGCGGAGGAAGTTCGCGCGGATCTGTGGCGAATGAGATTGGATCGGTATATGTTCCAAGCCCTTCAGTCGCGATTGGGTGACGACTGGTGGGATAGGCGATCGCCGCGGTGCCATAATGACCAAAGCCATCATCGTTATCATTATACCCATACGACGTGAAGTAGGTCGCCTGCAGTGTGCCTCCGCCACCGCTGCCAGAGGTTGACGTCGTGGAAGTTGATGTGGGTGTGGGTACCGTTGATGTGGTCGTCGGAGAAGTTGAGGTTGGATTTGGTGCAGGGTTTGGATTCTGTGTGGGTATTGGAATAGGATTAGGATTGGGAGTTGGACTCGGATTTGGATTGGGATTGGGAGTTGGAGTTGGAGCAGGTGCTGGAGTGGGAGTTGGTGTTGAGACAGGGGCAGGCGTAGGTGTTGGTGACGGTGTTGGAGCTGGACTCGAGGTAGGCGCGGGTGTAGGTGTAGACGAAATCGCCAGCAGCAGTTTCTTGTCTGTATTGATATCTCTCGCAGCCAGCGTCTCGAGAGAAGGAGAAAAGTCAAATGACGACGCAATTTCTGCTCCCATGGTGTAGTTTACAAAAAAGGCATCAGGTATGTCGTCCACGCGTGTACTCCAGGCTGATCCGTAGAGTGCTTTGGCAGTGGCTTCCGTCTTGATCCAGCGGAGCGTTCCATGCATGCTCACTGTGTATACTTTTGGATCCGTTGTGACTTTGACGAGTTTGACACCTGGGCGGTACGTCACATTGCCGCCAAGTGGAATAGAGGCCAGCGCTTCCGCGCTAATAGTTGTAACGGTGGAGAAGTCCGGATACCATGTAAGATAGGTCTTGACGTTTGGAAACACATAGCGCCTGCCGTTCTGTCCATAGTAATAGACCACCTCATTCGGACCTTTAATGACATCGCCGGGAGCGATTGACGTGGCATGAGCTCTAACAACGGACAGAAACAATATAAAACAAGTCAACAGGAAGAGGCCACAAACAATCCTTCTGTTAGAAGAGGAAGTAATATATTTTGAGCTAGTAAACATAGCGAAGATAACACTACGCTTAGTACTATAACATGTAGGATTCAAGGTTGATAATATCGTCGAAAAATACATTTGGTATGCGTATCCTTCGTGTGTCTGAATTCATTGAGATTATAAACGGTATCCTACGCGAGACTTTGTCTGGCGAAGTCTTTGCGGTGGAAGGCGAAGTCTCAGGTTACCGCGTGTCTCAAGGTCAATGGGTCAATTTTGATCTCAAAGATGAAAAAGCTTTGCTCAACATCTTCATGCCACTCTGGCAGCTTAACGTGCCAGTTGAAGACGGTCTGCGCGTGCGCGTTTTTGGTTTGCCGCGCATATATCCAAAGTATGGAAAATTTTCTATCTCCGCCGAACGCATTGAGTTGGCAGGGGAGGGTGTGCTACGCCAGGCTCTAGCCGCGTTGCGCGTCAGGCTCGCACAAGAGGGATTGTTTGATCCAGCGCGAAAACGACTGTTGCCGCGCTTTCCTCAGCGTATCGCTTTGATCGCCTCGCGTGAAAGCGCGGCATATGGAGATTTTATCCGTGTTGTGGGCGAGCGTTGGGGCGGGCTCGAGATTGATCTGTACCACGTTCTAGTCCAAGGCGACCGCGCGCCGCAGGAGATCGTGCAGGCAATTCAAGCAGTAAACTCCACCCCCAGCCCCCTCCTTTTGAATCAAGAGGAGGTGGTGCGGGGAAGGAGTTATGACGCGCTTGTTTTGACTCGCGGTGGCGGCTCGCTCGAAGAACTTATGGCCTTCAACGACGAACGTGTCGTCCGCGCGATCCACGGTTCACATATCCCTACACTCGTCGCCATTGGTCACGAACGCGATCTGGCGCTCGTCGAGGAAGCGGCTGATGTGCGTGGCTCCACACCGACGGATTGCGCACGCCGACTTGTGCCCGATCGACGTGATGTTTCGTACGAAGTGGCCACACTGACAGACTCCATCGAAGCGGCTGTACTAGCGCGTCTGGAACGCTGGTCTGCCTGGCTCGAACGTGCCCTGGCCGCGCCTGGCGCCTGGGTGTTGAGTCGCCGGGCACAGCTCGAGCTTTTATCTTCCCGTTGCTCCACAGGTGTGCGACAATGGCTCAGATCGTTGCAGGATCAACTGCAGTCCCATTTGCGTCTGCTTACATCCTTGGATCCTAAAGGTGTGTTGGCGCGTGGCTATTCTATTCTGCGAGATGCCACAGGTCGGACCATCTCGTCAATCCGGCTGATACAGATTGGCGGCTCCATGACCATTACCGTCCAAGACGGAGTAGCAGACGCAACCATCACACGGGTAGGCAAAAAATGAGTATGCCAAAAAAAGTCTCTGCCAACCTCGACGTGTCTAAAGTCTTCACAGAACTCGAAGCCATTGCGCATTGGTTTGAGCAAGGAGAATCTGATCTGGACGAAGGATTGAAAAAATTTGAACGCGCCATGTTGATAGCTGAGGCGCTCAAACAACGCTTGAGCCTGGCCGAGAATACAATCAAAGAGATCAAGAAAAAATATCAAACAGATTAAAGGACAAGTCTGTATGTTGCCTACCGTCCCTATTGTCCTATCCGTCGGCGGTTCGATTATTGTGCCCAAGACCGGCATTAATGCCCCGTATTTGGAGACGTTGCGTGCATTGATCCAGCGTCAAGTCAGGGCCGGTAAGCGCTTCATACTTGTGGTCGGCGGAGGACATACGGCGCGTGCATATCAAACAGCGGCCAGTGCCATCGTGCGCCTGGCTCCGGAAGATGTAGACTGGTTGGGTATTCATGCTACGCGCCTGAATGGACATCTGTTGCGTGGCGTATTTCGCGCTATCGCTCTGCCGCACGTGGTCAAAGATCCTACGCGACGCATGGCCTGGCATGAACCTGTTCTCATTGCCGCTGGTTGGAAACCTGGGTGGAGTACGGATTATGTCGCGGTGAGATTGGCGCGCAAATATGGAGCGCGTCGCATCTTTAATTTGACTAATATTGACGCGGTGTACGATAAAGATCCAGCGCGCTTCAAAACTGCTGAGCCATATGAGCGCATCACTTGGAAAGATTTTCGCAAACTCGTGGGCAGTACCTGGTCGCCTGGCTCAAATGCACCGTTCGATCCTATCGCATCTAAACTTGCCCAACGGTGGGGTCAGGAGGTAGTTATAATGGATGGGCGAGATTTGAAAAATTTTCAGGCCAGTCTGGAGGGCAAGAGCTTTCGCGGAACCGTTATCAATTCCACCGATTCATCGCTTGGGTAAGGCCCTGTGTAATCCAGTCAGTCAGCGCTTGTGGCGCGCGCGAGATAGCCTTTTCCGTCTCTCGTGTCAAACGACTGAGGACCCAATTTTCTGTCGTCTCATCGTCCACAGGTCGTCCAATACCGAGTCGGAGACGCGCAAAAGCATTCGTTCCAAGTTGCTCCACGATTGACGCGATACCATTGTGTCCGGCCGTGCCGCCTCGAGCTCGAAATGACAACCTGCCTGGCTCAAGATCCATATCGTCTTGGACCACGAGTAAGTCCACGAGATTTATTTTGTAATACTTCAGTAAGGCTTGCGCGGCGTAGCCGGAAAGATTCATTGAGGTCGTTGGCTTGGCGAGTATAAAAGGAGTGTCGTCAATCACGCCGTGGGCCAGCAGCGCCTGACGCTTGGTGTCAGACTTCCACCGTAGACCAAGTTGATCCGCTAAATTGTCCAACGCCAAATAGCCTGCGTTATGGCGCGTTTGAGCATATTTTTTGCCTGGGTTTCCGAGGCCGAGTATGAGCTGCATGCTTAATATCTTCCCACTCGCCTACCTATCGGTCGCTTGCGGCGATTCACGCGTTGGCGTTTGTCGTCTGGGAGATCGGAGAAATCGAGATCAACGTTGCGCGCCTTGATCACCATCGGCGTGCCGACAAATCCAAATTTTTCTCGTAGGCGATTTTCAAAGTAGCGTAGCCAGTTGGAGTGGAGCGTAGCCTTTTGCCCACGTACCACGATCAGGAAGGTCGGCGGCTCGATGCCTATCTGTGTCACATCGTGCACATAAGGTGAGTGCGAGCCTGATTCAGCCAGAGGCTTATTCCGCGCAATCACAGATTTTAAGAAGCGCTGCAAGGCATTATAGCTAATTTGGCGGCGCCGTTCGTCACGAATACGCAGAGCCAGCTCCAGAAGTTTGTTGGTGCGTAAGCGCTCGAGCGCAGAGGTGAAGATTATGGGCGCCCAATTTAAAAAAGGCAGACCATGCCGCACGAATTTTTCATATTCCTGAGCGCTCTGCGTCGTCTTCCCGGTTATGAGATCCCATTTATTCACGATTAGCGCCAGACCCTTGGTTTCATCCTTGAGCCAGCCCGCCAGTTGCTTATCTTGTTCGCTGGGCGTCTCAAGCGCGTCTAAGATCAGAAAAGCTACGTCGGCCCGCGCGAGCGCTTCACGATTGCGTTCCACCGCCTGTTCTTCCAAGCCGGCTGACACGCGCGAGCGTCGGCGCATGCCGGCCGTATCGATGAGCGTGATCGGTTCTCCATTCCACTCAAAACGCGTATCCATCGGTTCGCGCGTGGTGTGCGGGATGGGAGAGGTGATAACGCGTTCTTCACCTAGGATGGCATTAACGAGCGAAGACTTACCTACATTGGGTTTGCCCATAATGACCAACTTGAGATCGGTTTGCTCCTCGATCGGTTGAGGCGGCTGGCCATGGCGTACCAGTTCCTCAAACACGCGGTCTAACAGATCACCGAGGCCCAGACCTGTGGTGGCTGAGCAGGGGAGCGGCTCGCCTAGTCCAAGTTTCCAAGCCTCAGTTGAAACCGCTCCAGCTAGCTGGCGCAGACGGTCTGTTTTGTTTGAAACTAAGAGGATGTTACGATTTAATTTTTGCGCCTGGCGTGCCAGATCTCGATCCTGCGGCAACACCCCCTGTTGACTGTCGATTAAAAACAACACCAGGTTAGCTTCACGGATAGCAATCTCCGCTTGGTGCAGGATGCCTCGCCCAATCTCGCTGCCTTGTTCCGCGTCCAGTCCACCTGTGTCCACAACTTGGATGGACTGACCACGCCAAATAGCCGGCGCGTAGTTACGGTCGCGAGTCGTATGTGGTGCGGTAGACACGAGAGCGCGTCCAGTCTCCGTCAATCTATTCCATAGGCTAGACTTGCCGACATTGGCGCGGCCGACGATAGAGACTATGGGTTGGGTACGAGGTTTGACCAGCATAGGTTATGGCTCATCCTGACGTGAGGCTGAGGCTAGAATCTCCGAGAATAATTAAAAATTGCACTGAAGTTGTAGCCAACTGTGTCCTGGTTCCATCCTGCAGGATCACAGCTTTTGCGGGCAACGAGGCTGACACGTTAGCATCCAATAGTTTTTTGAGATGAGCTAGTTCCGTTGGTTTTGTGCCGTTAGTGAGATCGTAGATAACAGTGCGTTCGTTGGAGTGTTGTCTAGCATTTCCTGTGGCGTAGACAGTATAGCCAGCGCTCGTCAATTTGGCCGCCACCTGCGCCCCAAAGCCTGTGCGCGATGTGCCGTTTTTAATTTCCAGCACGATGCCAGTCTGCGCGCGTTGCGCTAGCGTCAGCTCTTTGACAGGTTCATCAAAGGGATTAGCCACGATCGAACGCAGACGTGACCAGTCAGAGTTTTTAGGATAGAGGACAAAAGCGCCGTTTAAATTGCCTGCGATGAGTTCTCCCGTTGGTTCATCCGTCAATACATGGTGAATTAGTTTTAAATCTGCATAGCGCGTGACGAGTGGCAGCAATGTGAGGGCATCCCAAGCTGTCAAATCTGTTTGCATGTGCTGCGAGAGAATTGTCCAGAGTTCTGATACCTTGCGTGGATTGGTCAGCGTGCTGCGTGAGAGGAGTTTGTTTCGGATCGCTTCGACTACGATACGTTGGCGTTTACTGCGCGCAAAATCAGTGCCTTCTCCATGATTGCCGTGGCGCGAGCGCGCATAGTTCAAAGCCCGTCGGCCGTCCATATGCTCTAGACCTTGAGTAAATGTTAAGCTGGTCCATTGGTAAGGACGTGCGCCGTCGTCTTCGGTTGGAAAAGTAGGATCTATAAACGAGTTTTCTATGTTGACATCAAGGCCGTCAATGGCGTCAATCAAATCTCTAAAACCTGTAAAGTCTAAACGCACTACACGATCAATGCGCGTCTTAAGCAGTTGGCTGATAGCTTCTGCGGTGCGTTTAGCGCCTTCGCCAGGATACTGTTGTTCGGCGTAGGCATTGACGCTATTAATCCTTTCATATCGTCCGGCGCCTAAGGGATAAGCGAGATCGCGGGGAATAGAGACCAAGCCAAGTTTATGCGCGACGGCGTCAAACGAGGTAAATATGATTGTATCTGTTAATTGTGGTCCATCATGGCCTTCGCCACCGATGCCAAGAAAGAGGAGATTGAAACGCCCGTCTGGCGTGCTGAGCAAATCAGGTGTGTCCTTCCAATCACGTTGGATTAGACGGCGTAATTCAGCGAATGGAAAGCTTGTGCTAACTGCTTGCAACACGCTGACGCCGTGTGTGGCTGCGCGATAAGAAGCCTGCGCTCCCAACATAGAGAGGGCGCCCACACACACGGCAAACACGCCTGCCACTAGGATTGTGCTGCGCCGAGCCGTGCGATCAGATTCGGTCTGGAGCAGATTGATTTTTATATGCTCGCGCATGTCGTGCCTGAATATATCAGGTTGCAGCTAATTTGTGGAGTATGAGTTATAGCCCATGAATAAGACTAAGCCCATTGCCATATACCACTCAAGCACAAACGCCTTAAAACATTAGATCCGCATGAACAATTGCCACCTCTGTGCTACCATTCAGATCGTTTCATCCCCAAGAGCCCAGTCATGAGGAATCGTATGCGCATCAATATAACATTTTAGAGTTAAAATATATCCGTATGGCAACAATAAAAAAAATTCTAATCATTGAAGACGAAAGGCCGATGGCCCGGGCGCTGGAACTTAAACTTACGCACGCCGGCTTTGAAACAACGAGTGCGCCCAATGGTGAAAAAGGCATTGAGCTTATTGGAGAGCAGACCTTCTCTCTTATTTTGCTTGATTTGATCATGCCCAAAATGGATGGATTCAAGGTACTTGAGACGCTCAAAGAGAAAAAAATAAAAACTCCAGTCATGGTTCTAACCAACTTGAGCCAAGAGGATGATGAGAAGCGAGCGAAAGCACTCGGTGCAAAGGAGTTTTTCATTAACCGCCGGGCAGATTGATACCCTCATCTTGAAAGCTTGCAAACTTCAAACAGCGACACGGAAACTACAATCTCAGGTGTCAAAACGGTGTCGCTGGCGGCGTGGTGTTGGCGATGGGCGCGCGTGGATCGAAGTTCTGGTTGCTATTTGTTGCCGGTAGACCTCGTCCGGAGATTCGGGTGGGAGTCACAGGCGGCTCTTGTTTCCGCGCTAAGCTTCTAAAGCTCGCGCGAGTGTCGTCGAAAAAAAGTTTGACTAAACCGACAGGCCCGTTGCGGTGTTTGGCAATGTGGATTTCGGCTAGATGACGTTCTTCTGGCGAGAGATCGTCGGTGCGATAATTCTTGTCTGCCGCTTTGCGGTAGATGAACATCACGATATCCGCGTCCTGTTCAATTGATCCAGATTCGCGTAAGTGCGCGAGCTTTGGAATAGCTGGTTTTTGCAGTTCGACTTGGCGCGAGAGCTGAGATAGGGCGAGAACAGGGAGGTTTAATTCGCGCGCGATCGATTTAAGTCCGCGCGTGATCTCGGAGACTTCCTGCACGCGATTTTCCGCTCCGCCTAGACGTGATTCCATTAATTGTAGATAGTCTACCACCACTAGGCCTAAACTTTTTTCCATCTGCAGACGACGTGCCTTGGCCCGGAGTTCAAGAATGTTGGTTGTCGCGGAGTCATCAATGTAGATCGGCGCTTCAGACAGTACGCCCAGAGCGTGACCGATGCGCGAGAAGTCGTCATTTTGTCCAGCATCAGACAGTCGTCCGGTACGCATGCTCCACAGGTTGACGTTAGCTTCAGCGCACAAGAGTCGATCGACCAGTTGTTCCTTGCTCATCTCGAGTGAAAAGATGCCTACGGGCGCTTTAGCTTTCACCGCCACATGACGCACTATGTCGAGGGCGAGGGAGGTCTTCCCGCAGGAAGGGCGAGCAGCCAGAACAATTAAGTCGCTGCGTTGGAGGCCGCCTAATATGCTGTCTAGATCCACAAAACCCGTTGATAATCCGCGCAGCTTGCCTTTTTCACGATGGAGTTCGTCAATGCGTTCAAAGGCTGAGTCAAGAATGTCTTGAATCGCGGTGAAACTAGCTTTGAGATATTTTTGTGAAACTCTGAATAGCGACTGTTCGGCTTGATCGAGAATGCGGTCCACGTCCTCCGCTTCTTCGTAACCTAAAGCCGCAATGTCACTCGCCGCACCAAGGAGACGGCGGAGCGTGGCTTTTTTTTGCACGATGTGCGCGTAATGGATCACATGGCTGGCTGTCGGCACTGCATTTGAGAGCTGGATCAGATACGCTCTGCCACCAAGCCGCTCCAGCTGGTCTTTTTCCTGTAACCGGTTGGACAGCGAGAGCAGGTCGATTGGTTCATGCTTGCGATAGAGATCGAGCATGGCGGTGAATATTTGTCGGTGTTGGTCGGTATAGAAATCTTCAGCCGTAACCTGATCGCCGATTTTGATGATGGCATCTTTGTCTAATAGCAACGAGCCAAGCAGGGATTGCTCGGCTTCAAGATTTTGCGGCGTGATTTTTTCTAAGGCAGGCATGTGTAACTTCGCAGACCTTAACGCGACCGATGCGCCATCGCAAGAAAATAGGCTGGGGATAGGCTGTGATATACTTGATGTCAGTATGTCGTTACGCGGTCAGAGTTTTGTGCGCGCCACGCTAGTTCTGATAGGCACAGTGATAGGCGCGGGAATTTTTGCTTTGCCAGCTGCTTTTCGGGCTTCAGGGCTCGTGCTTGGATCTATTATCTATTGGGTCGTTGCCTTGGTAGTCATGGCCACACACATGCTGTATGCAGATGTCGTCCTCAGCAGTCCGGCCATGCTGAGAACAAGATTTTTTGGCCAGATTAAAAGCGCGTTTGGAATTTGGATGGGACGGCTGGCAGGTTTAACCCATGGCTTACAAATCATCGGCGCTTGTTTGGCCTACATTATTTTAGGAGGAAATTTTTTAGCTGTGTTGGCTCCTTATTTTGGCTGGTCAGGGATTCAGATCATCTGGCAGGTTTTATTTTGGTGTTTGGGCGCTCTCCTTGTCTTAATCGGTTTAAGTTTTATGGCGCGCGTTGAAGCCTGGCTGACTTGGGCTTTGCTGGCCTTGCTCAGCGTGAGTATTGGTTTATTCGCCATGCGCATCAGCGGGGCAGCCCCTACTCCAAGCTCATGGGGAGGAGCTTTGAGCATGTTGGGAGTTGCCTTGTTTGCGCTCTTTGGATATCCCGTGATACCTGAGCTGGCAGAGTTGTGCCGCCGTAACCGCCGGATGACTAGACTGGCTGTTGTACTTGGTAGTTTTTTTTCCGCCCTGGTGATGTGGCTATTTGGTGTGTTTGCGTATCTCGGTAGCGGAGTGAGTTTAACCGCTGATCCAGCTGAATTGACTCGCGTCTTGCCGCATAGTTACTTTTGGCTGATACCAGCGGTAGGGTTTTTGGCAGTGCTCACGTCCTTTATCACACTGGCGGAAGATTTGATGGCCATGTTCCATTTGGATCTTAAGTTGCCGCGGGTTTTGGCCTGGCTCGCGGCGACAGGTTGTCCGGTCTTGTTCTTGTTACTGATAAAGACCAACTTTTTATCCGCCGTTGAATTTGTTGGCGCTGTGTTTAGTTCGCTGAATGGCATCTTGATCGTAGCCTTGGCTTTAAAACTCATGCGCCGCGACACTCAGCGTATGTTTTGGTGGAAGTTCGTCGGGCCTAGCGTTTGCGCGGCTGTATTTTGCTTTGCTCTGATCTCACGTATACTTAATTAAACAGTATGTGGTTCCGCTTTGTCACCATCATTTCCCTCAAGTGGAGCGCCAATATCCTCGCGGTCATCTTGTTGTCAACCCATGTGATCCCCAGTGCTTGGTCTGGTTATGTTAGAGCTATACCGCTCTGGTTTGTGTCGTTTGTCGTGGCCTGGATATTCTCCGAATGGGCCTTGCGCCGCGTCCAGCCAGGGCGTCAAGAAGTCGCCCTACTGTTGATTCTTTGGCTCATGTTGAGCCTGTCATATCAGTTATTGTATGGGTATATTTCTTTGGGCAATGTCTATAGCGTGATTAATAGTTTGGAAATGTACATTCAATTTGTTTTAGAGATCTGCGCGGTCTTGTTAGCGGCCTACGCTGTGCGCCGGCGTAAAGTTTTAAGCGCCTTGGGTGAGGGCCTGGCGGAGTAGGAGGTAGGAGTACTCGAGGCTTGTTAAGCTTGTCTCCCTCGTCGATACTGCGCTAAACGCCAGACATTTTTGAGCAACATGGCGATAGTCATGGGGCCGACGCCACCCGGCACCGGGGTGATCCAACCGGGCATTTCCGCGAGGCTCTGCGCATCCACATCCCCGACGATTTTTCCGTCGCTGGTTCTATTTGTGCCCAAATCTATGACGCAAGCGTGGGCAGGGATCAAGCTGCGGTCTAAAAGAGCCGCGCTGCCTGCCGCAACTATGATGAGCTGTGCAGTCAGCAAGGCACGGCGGTCGAGATCTTCTGGTGGCAGAATATCCACGTGGACGCCAGTTTTATGCAGGAGATATTCCAATGGCCGGTAGAAGGTCTCGCTTTTCGCCACAATCACAGCTCGCGCCGTGTTGAGGCGGATGTCTGTGCTCGCGATCAAGCGCAAGATACCTTCGTGCAGTGGTGGGATAATGCGTCCATGCCCAGTCAGCAGCAGAGCTGTATTCTCTGGATGGAAGCCGTCGGCGTCTTTATTTGGATCAATTGTCTGAATGATGGCATCCGTAGAATGTCCTGACGGCAAGGGCAGTTGAACCAATATGCCATCCACGCTTTCATCTTTATTCCAAATCTCAAGGTCGTGCTTTAACTCGTCATCCGAGACGTCTGCCGTCAAACGACGGATGTCGACGTCAATGCCAACCTCATGTGCGGCCTGAGCTTTTAATTTGACATACAGATGCGAGGCTGGATCAGCGCCAACTAACAGCACGCACAGTTTGGGGTGAAGTTTAGACGCTGATATAGCTTGTTTGAGTTCTTCTCGAATCTGCGCAGCGATAGCGCGACCATCTATCAGTTGCATGTTATTTAGGACTTACGCGTTTGGCGCATAACTTTGTCGAAAGCTCCGTTTTGCGCTCACCGTAGCGCTGCTACGCCTCGCGCCAATACTCGCTTTCTTCGCGTTCTGCATCCAAACGCGTAAGTCCTGTTATTGAGATTTGGCAATCAAGTTAAGACTGTCATTCCCGTCGAGTTTATTCTCGGACTGGATGCCAGCCTATGCGGGCCTGACAAGTTAAGGGTTGGCATTACAATTCTGCGAGGAGACTAATTTGGTAGCGGAAACTGTTCGCACACTGTTTCAATCTCGGTTTTGATCGTTTCCAATAAGGCACTCTGTCCAATCCGTTCTGAAAAGGCTTGTACAGCCTGTGTCCGCGTAGTTTTATCAGACGACAGTTGATCACCTTTTATCGTATCAGCGACGCGCTGTATCCATTCAGCCACCTGCTCCATCTCATGCGCTCCCATGCCGCGCGTGGTAGCGGCGGGCGTGCCCAGTCTGAGCCCGCTCGGATACAAGGCCGAGCCTCGGTCTCCCGGCACGGTGTTCATGTTGGCATATAGATTGACGCGTTCTAGAGCCAGTTGAAAAAACTTTCCTCGGCCAACGCCGGTGGGCGTCAAATCAACGAGCAAGAGGTGGTTGTCGGTTCCGCCTGAAACCAGAACAAAACCGCGGCGCATGAGCGCCTCCGCTAGAGTCTTGGCGTTTTGGACAACTCGTGTGGCGTAGGCCTTAAACGACGGCTGTGCAGCTTCTTGCAGCGCTACGCCGATCGCGGCAATGGTATTCATGTGTGGGCCGCCTTGGAGTCCAGGAATGATCGCCTTGTCAATTTTATGTGTTAGCTCTGGATCCTTGGCAAGCCCTTTTTCCGTCACTAGAATCATCGCGCCGCGTGGGCCACGCAGCGTTTTGTGCGTGGTGGTTGTCACGAGATGCGCAGCGTTGATAGGACTCGGATGCATTCCGCCCACGACGAGCCCGGCAATGTGCGAGATGTCCGCGACAAGATACGCGCCGACCTCATCGGCAATCGCCGCAAATTGATCGAAGGGGATGGTTCGCGGAACAGCCGTGCCACCGCACCAGATGAGCTTGGGCTTGTGTTCGCGCGCCAGCTGCCGCAGTTCATCAAAGTCAAATGAGCCGTCAGATTTTAAATGGTACGGATGGCTGCGCCACATTTTAGCAGTGGCGCTATATTTCCAGCCGTGTGTCAGGTGTCCACCATCGAGTAGATGGAGTCCCATTATAGAATCGCCTGGTTCGCAGGTGGCGATATAGACGGCCAGATTAGCAGGACTGCCAGAGTAAGGCTGAACGTTGGCGTAGGGCACGCCGAATAAACGCTTGGCGCGATTTTGTACTAGCGTTTCCAGCTTGTCGACCACGGCATTGCCCGAGTAGTAGCGTTGTCCTGGATAGCCCTCGGCGTATTTGTCGCTTAGGGTTGTGGCGAGAGCCGCTAAGACAGCCGGCGAGGTGTGGTTCTCAGATGGAATTAACTCAAGACCTCGGCGTTGGCGCTCAGTTTCTTGTGCGACAAGCGATGCGATTTCAGGGTCGACGGTGGAGAGAGTTGACATGGTGGAGAGTGTAGCAGTCGCAGCAGCAGCTTGACATAGCGCGTAGAGGTTGAGTATTCTTTTCTATACAACTTGCGCGTGTCTTACAAGGACGCGCGCTTTCATTGCTAAAGTATTTAGAGCGCAGTATATTTTTAAGTCTAAAGGTATGGCAGATAAAATTACCTACATCAGCGCTGAGGGCCTGGAAAAACTCAAGGTCGAGCTTAAGCAGCTCAAAACAATTAAACGGCGCGAATTAGCAGAGCGGATTGATGCGGCTAAAGCGTTGGGCGATCTGTCGGAAAACGCTGAATATCACGAGGCACGAACTGAGCTAGCCTTCGCCGAAGGGCGTATTCAAATGATTGAAGACATGCTGAAAAATGTCTCAATCATCCAAGTTTCGACCTCGGTTGACGTTGTTAATATCGGATCAACCGTGATCGTCGAGGTCAGAGGTAAGTCACGGACCTATAAGATCGTTGGTTCTAACGAAGCTGATCCAGCGGCCGGCTTAATTTCTAACGAATCGCCCACAGGCAGCGCTTTTCTCGGTCGCCATGTTGGCGACACTATCGAGGTTGAAACTCCAGCCGGCAGCCTAACCTATAAGCTGATTTCAGTCGCGTGATCCACTGCTTATGAAAGCTCTCCTCGCCGCTGGTGGCAGATCCACTCGGATGCGGCCAATTACGCATACGATCAACAAACATTTGATCCCTTTGGCTAACAAGCCCATGCTTGAACATGCTTTAATCAAACTCGCCGAGGCCGGTATTAAAGACGTTATACTAAATATAAATCCCGGTGAAACAGAGGTCATGCGGAAGGTGTTTGGAAACGGCGAGCGTTGGAGGTTGCAACTTACTTACGTTGAACAACAGGGTGGCGCACGCGGTATTGCGCACGCGGTTTATAACGCCAAAGATTATTTGCGTGGTGACGCGTTCGTATTTTTTCTGGGCGATAATATTTTTCTTGGCAGCCTCCGTGGCATGAAGGAGCGTTTTGAGCAAGAAGCGCTTGATTGTCTGATTGCGTTGGCACGGGTGTCAGATCCGAAACGTTTTGGCGTCCCTGACTTCAATGCAGACGGCAGCCTTAAGCGGACTGTAGAAAAACCGCAACAACCGCCATCGCCCTTCGCCGTGGCAGGAATTTATTTTTTTAACGACAAATATTTTGACGGATTTCAGACCATCCAGCCCTCGGCGCGCGGCGAATATGAGATCACGGACATGATCACGTGGTACATCGAAAATGGTCGCGTCGGCCACGAGGAAATTACCGGCTGGTGGAAAGATACGGGTACGCCCGAAGCTTTATTAGAAGGAAATGCCCTGCTTTTGGATGAGATGACGTGGCAGGAAGCCACGCATGAAGCTCGGATGGATTCGTCCTCGCGTGTGTCAGGCAAAGTCAGTCTCGGACAGGGAACGGTGCTTGGTCCAGATGTCCTGATTCGTGGGCCAGCGGTGATTGGAAAAAATTGTAGTCTCGATCACGCCTATGTAGGGCCGTATACGTCGATTGGGAATGGCGTAACGCTGCACAACACGGAGATCGAACATTCCATTGTCTTAGACGACGCATACATCAATACTCACCAACGCATAGTGGATTCCATTATCGGAAAAGATGCGCGAGTGACGTCATCTGTTGACTCATTGCCACGCGGACACAAAATGATTATAGGTGATCAGTCAGTGGTCGAGCTGTAAGCAGAAGTTTATTATTCCACTCTCAACTCCCAAACTCCAACTTGTTTGTCAACGCTCGCCGCCACTAGCAATCTATTGGTCACGATGGCCATGTCTCGGATGTGATCAAAGCGGGCCAGTTGGGTCAGGGCATATCCATCGCGCGGATCCAGATTGAGCGCAAAGACAGCTGAGTCGGTGGCCAAAAAGATATTCGTACCGCTGCGATGCCAGACGGCTGCCACGAGGCGCTCGCTTTGGCGATAGAGTAATTCGGGCTCGCTTACAGGATCCCAGAGCCACACCTCATTTTTATTCACCAGGAGATACCTGGTTTTGCCACCAACTATAAAAGGGCGCGGCACATCTCCAACGGCTAGCTTATACTCAGGCTCACGCAATTTGTCTTGCACCGCCAGCCAGCGTTGATTATCTCGAAATAGATAAAAATCTTTGGTTTTAGACCAAAAGTTCCAGTGCCCAGCGGGTAAGATTAGCCCGTGTTCGAGTTGACGCGGCGAGACAAAAATCAAACCACTGGTGTGTGTGGCCTGGCGCAGTTCCGCGTCTTCCAAGCTATCGACTAGGTTAGAGGTCAGCGGAGTCTTTGTGACGCGCCTGTCCTCTGGATGAATACTCAAGAGTTGCGTGGTGTCATTGCCCAGCAACTCGGAAGATGGAGACCAGTGATATTGCCCGACGGTCAATTCTAGTGGCGCAGATTGCGCTTTCGTATCGACTAGCCAGCTGGATTTTCGTCGGTCAGCTGCTTCTAGTAAGACAGAGCGTCCGTTCGCGGACCAAGTTATAAGTCCGATCTCGTCGATGGCACGAGGAAACTCAATCGTCCTGGAGATGGTCCGCAAGGGAGTGTAGATTAGAGCCTTAGTTGGCGAGGTCTGGATCAGCTCCAGCTCATTTCGGTCATCTAGCGCAACGGAGATACGGGTGGTTGTGGTCGAGGCTTGAAAAGTTTTATCAAACCTTCTCCATAACCAGATCGAAGTGGCAAAGGTCACGCGTTCCGACACGAGCTCCAAATTTTTTTCCCATTTATGGTAGCCGATTTTTGACACGCTGACACGGTATAGTCCAGGCGTCATATTTTGGACGGTCACAGGAGTTTTTAAGCCCGTGGCCCGACCATCAATTTTTACCTCCGCGTCAGCTGGCACTGAATCTAGTATTATAGTTCCGTTGTGTTCCAGTTTATTTTTTTTGGGATTCCAGCGATAGCCAGCCGTGTAAAATACTAGAGCCGGAGCCACGGCCAGAAAGACAGCTATAAAAATCCACGGCAAGATAAAGCGATGCAAGGGCGGACGACCGAAGGATTGACGCATAGACTGAATTTACATATTATCCTATCTGATACAGGACTTACGCGTTTGGATGCAGAACGCGAAGAAAGCGAGTATTTGCGCGAGGCGTAGCAGCGCTACGGTGAGCGTAAAACGGAGCTTTCGACAAAGTTATGCGCCAAACGCGTAAGTCCTGTGATAGTTGGTAGCTTGAGTATGTCATTAGAGCCTCAATCAGCACACCTCCGACCAACCCACGGCCCAGTCACAGCCTGGATCGCGATATTTATTGTATCCGTGTTGTTGGCTTTTGTTTTGGGCCTCGTCTTGGGCAAACCGGTCAGGTCTCTGGCGGCAGCATCGCGTGGCTTCATGTCAAGTTCTAGTGCGGCGTTATTTTTTGGGATCGAAACTGCGCCTCCCTCTGACGTAAATCTTCCCGCAGATTTTAAGGAGTTTTGGGATCTTTGGCGTTTACTGAAAGAAAGATACTATAAACAGCCGGTGGATGAAAAAAAGATGTTTTATGGCGCCCTGGCTGGTATGACGGCTGCGTTAGGTGATCGGTATACGGCTTTTTTTGAGCCCACGATCGCGCAAGAGTTTGCGCAGTCCTTGCAAGGTAAGTTTGAAGGCATTGGCGCGGAGATAGGCATCAAAGACGATCAACTTCAGATCATTGCGCCGTTGGCCGGTATGCCGGCAGACAAGGCCGGGCTCAGGCCTGGCGATATCATCCTGTCCATCGACAAACAGGATACTCTTGGTATGTCAGTGGACAAGGCCGTGTCACTCATTCGAGGCAAAAAGGGGACAGCAGTCACGCTGATAATTGGGCGGTATAGGCTAGAGAAAGACGCGCGCGGCCGCGAGAAAAAGCTAGTGGTGACACAAGAAATCAGCATCGTGCGCGATCTCATTCTGGTCAAAAGCGTACGCGTAAAATATCTGCGCGACGGCATCGCGCGGATTGATATTTCGCATTTTAATCAAGACACGACCGGCTTGTTTGTGAGCGCGGTGCAAGAAGTCCTATCTAAAGATATCAAGGGTTTGATTCTTGATTTACGAAACAATCCCGGCGGCTACCTGGATCGCGCCAATGCCATCGCGGGAGAATGGGTGGGCGACCAAGTGGTGGTGGTAGAACGGCAGCGCGGCATTATAATTGATCGCTATCGTGGAACGGGCAGTGGCAAGTTGAGGGCAGTGCCCACGGTCGTGTTAGTTAATCAAGGTTCAGCTTCGGCTGCAGAAATTGTGGCCGGCGCACTGCAGGATTATGGGTTAGCTAAAATTGTCGGCATGAAAACGTTTGGCAAAGGCTCAGTCCAAGATTACACGGAATTTCCCGACAAGAGCGCAGTTAAAATCACCATCGCCGAATGGTTAACGCCCAAAGAACGGTCGATTGATGGCGTTGGTATTCAGCCCGACGTTCAACTCGAGCGCACCCCCGAAGACATACATGCAGACAGAGATCCCCAACTCGACAAGGCCCTCGAAATCCTTAGCGGCAAATCAGCGCCGGTGGCCAAAGCCGCAGCGGCGCCAAAACCTGGCGCCAACAGGCAAGCGAGAGTCAAAAGTTCGAGAAACAAATAATACGGCGCAGCCTTTGGTCCGCAACGAAGTTTCGTGCGGCGGAATTATTTTTCGTCGTCGCGGAAGGCAGGTTGAGGTCTTTTTTATAAAAGATCCTTATCAACGCTGGACCTTTCCTAAAGGGCATCAAGAGGTAGAGGAGACGCATGTAGAGACAGCGGTGCGAGAGATTCTAGAAGAAACAGGTCTGCAGAACCTGCGCTTGATCGCTCCTTTAGGTCGCACGTCTTTTCGTTTTCGGCGGGTCGGTCTGGTGATTTATAAAGTTGTGCACTTTTTTTTATTTGAAGCCCCACCTCAAGCCAAAGAGCATATGACTGGTGAAGACGCTATTTATGAAGCGCGGTGGGTGTCTGTAGATAGAGTTTTTTCTGTCAGTAGTTATAAAAATTCAGATACTTTGCTGGCGCGTGCGTTAAGAATTATCGGGTCACTGAAGGGTGGTACATAAGCGTCTGAGAGCTCATGCTATACTCTTCCGATATGCCAAAGGGACGCCGCCAGCGCAGACGCTGCACCATCTTTGTCGCCGGCGGAGTCATGAGCGGGGTGGGGAAGGGGATCGCGACCGCGTCAATCGGCGCGCTGCTCAAGGCCTGCGGTTTGCGTGTCACAGCCGTGAAGATAGATCCGTATCTGAACGTTGATCCAGGTACGCTGAATCCGATTGAACACGGCGAAGTGTTTGTGACGAAAGACGGCCTCGAAACGGATCAGGATATCGGAAACTACGAACGGTTCCTCGACGAGGATCTGACCCACTTGAACTGCATGACGTCGGGGAGCATTTTTCAATCCATCATTACTCGCGAACGCGCGCTCGGCTATCATGGCCGAACCGTTGAATGGGTGCCGGACGTTTCAAATGAAGTTATTTCGAGAATCAAGGCGGCGGCAGATGCGGACGTGACGCTCGTCGAGATCGGAGGAACCGTCGGGGAATATCAGAATCTATTGTATCTCGAAGCCTGTCGCATGATGCGTCTGGAATCGCCCGGAGATATCCTCGTTGTGCTCGTGAGCTATTTGCTCGTGCCCGACAGTCTCGGCGAGATGAAAACGAAACCGACGCAGTATGCCGTCCGCTCCCTGAATGCCGCGGGGCTCCAGCCGGATCTCATTATTTGTCGCGCGCAACATCCAATTGACGAACCGCGTAAGCGAAAATTGTCGGTGAGCTGTAACGTCCATCCGGAAGATATCATTGCGGCAGAAAACGTCGAATCCATCTATGAGGTCCCACTCAAGTTTCGAGCAGAAGGCGTCACAAATCGAATCATCGAAAAATTAAAACTGAAACGTCCGGCGCCACAACTCGATGCGTGGCGCGATCTCAATCGTCGCATCACAACCTCGACCAAGCCGCTTTGGATCGGGGTTATCGGCAAATATTTTTCAACCGGAGATTTCGTCCTCACGGATGCATACCTCTCCGTCCTCGAAGCGATCAAACATGCATGTTGGAAGATCCGACGAAAGCCGGAGATCGTGTGGCTGAACAGCGAGGATTTTGAGCAGCACCCGAGGTCAATCACGCAGACACTGAAGCACATGCACGGCGTACTCATCCCTGGCGGATTTGGGACACGCGGAGTCGAGGGAAAGATCGCAGCCATCAAATACGTTCGTGAACACAACATCCCGTATCTTGGACTGTGCTACGGCATGCAGCTCGCGACGGTGGAGATCGCGCGACACCTCTTAGGATGGAAAGACGCGACAACGACAGAGATTGATCCTAAAACGACGCACCCTGTCATTCATCTCATGAACGAACAGGAAGAACGGATGAAGAATAAAAACTATGGAGGCACAATGCGGCTTGGAGAATATCCGTGCGTGCTCAAAAATGGGAGTATCGCACGACGTCTCTATCGTCAAGAGGAAATAAGGGAACGGCACCGTCATCGGTATGAAGCAAATCCCGCATATCGATGCGATCTCGAAGGCGTAGGACTTCATGTCACTGGATTTTCGCCGAACGGAGAGCTCGCGGAGATCGTAGAATTTACGAATCATCCATTTTTTGTCGCAACGCAATTTCATCCGGAATTCCAATCACGACCGCTTAGACCACATCCATTGTTTTTGGGATTTGTAAAAGCGGCGGCGAAGAGAAAATTTGTCTAAAGCCCTTAATGGAACTTTCATCTGGCGATGCGGTGATCGGGATGTTCGTCTTTCTGACTCCGATGATCAGTTTTTCGGAGGGGCAACTCCGCGCATTTCTCCGGAAGGAGAGCACAGCGCATCCGTTCCTTACGAATCTCTTTCAAACACGTCGTACCGAATGCGGCGATCAGAGCGACGCCCTCGAAGACAAGCTCTTTTTTCTCAACGGAGCGCTTCTCAGAGAGGTCGGAAATGGATTTGCGATTCGACGCTTTTCGAGAGATCAATTTGAGAAGAGCCTCAAAACAAGAAAAACGCTTCCTCATCATCAACAATTCCTCGAACAGCTCGCAAAGCGTTTTTTCGAAAAGCTGATGGCGGAGAGGCGCACATCCTCGCTCTAGCTCAACAAAAGTCCCGCACTGCGGGACTTTTTTACTTAGACATTGCTCGGAGGTCAGCGACGACGTTCGCGAATTTGACTGTTTTGAATGCGCCGGTGAAGCGGCGAACTTTTTTTTCTGTAAATTTCACGACGCCTATGGCCATGGCAAAGAGCGTGTCATCCGTGCCGATCGCAACGTTCGTCCCCGGACGAATCTTTGTGCCGCGTTGGCGCACGATTATATGGCCAGGCTTTGCGCGTTCACCCGCGTAGAGTTTTACACCCAAACGCTGGCCGTGCGAATCGCGGCCATAGCTTGTGGAACCGCCTGCTTTTTTATGAGCCATAGAATTAAGTTTAAAGTCTAAAAAGTAGAATAGGTTGAGATTATGCGTGAACGGCATCGTAGCGTGAGGCTGGTCAGTCGTCAAGCAGTCCTGTATCTTAGAAGCATGCTAAAAACTAAAGAGCAATTGACCGCAGAGCTTGAAAAAATTCTTGATGTTTTGCGTGAAGGGTTGGCGCTGCATGCCGGAAACGTAGAACTGATTGATGTAGACATGGAGACCGGGCGCGTGTCGGTGCGTTTTCAAGGCACTTGCGTGGGTTGCCCCATGTCAGAGTTGACGCTTAAAGCTGGAATTGAAGAAACTATTCGAGACATGCTGCCGGAAGTTACATCTGTGGTTGCTGTCTAAACACATGCAGCATACGCTATAACGTATGATGTGGGATGAGTGGAAATTTTCTGCGCGGATGGCATGGCAGGATAGTTTTTTACGCTGGATGTCGAGCCTGACCGTAGGCGCTTATATTTTGATGTCAGGATTTTTTTTACTGCGTTTAATCCCAGTAGGTCTTCGGTCAGGCGTGCTCATTTTGCATTACACTATCTACCTCGGCATCGATGAGGTTCGTCCCTGGCGTTGGATTTTTTTATATCCAGCCGGCATGTTGGGCCTGTTGGTTATGAACGGCATTTGTGCGTATGGAATGTATCGTACCGATAGGTTGGCAGCGAAGACGCTCATGAGCGCTACGGCCGCGCTGTGTCTGTTGTGGTGCATCGGAGCCTGGTTTAATATGTTGGTCAATGTTTAATCTCTTATGGATCAAAGTATTTTTTCGATCATTCGCATCCTAACCCTAACCTTGATTGCTTTCGTTTTAACGTTGGCGTGGACACCCGTACTCCTGCGCAGGCTTAAGCGGTTTAAACTAGGTAAATCTATTCGCGATGCTTCGTCCGCGCCAGTCATGGCTCAATTACATGCCGCGAAAAGCGGCACGCCAACTATGGGAGGTATAGTCATCTGGGCGACAGTCACGGCTTTGGCTTTGATTTTGTCGTTTGGTTGCCAATTAAAATTTAGCTCGGCTTGCACCTGGAGCTTTCTCTCACGCAGCCAAACCTATCTACCTTTGGGCGCGCTCATCGCGGCCGCGCTGATCGGATTGATAGATGATTATATGAATATCAGACGTATCGGACCTAGGGGCGGTGGTCTGCGCATGCGGCACCGTCTCATCTCATATTCAATTATCGCTTGCGGCGGGGCGTGGTGGTTTTTTTCTAAACTCGATTGGGACATATTGCATGTTCCCTTTGTTGGCAACTTATCGCTTGGCTGGATTTATATTTTGATTTTTGCTTTTGTTATCATCGCGACTTCTTTTTCCGTTAACGAAACAGATGGTCTGGATGGTCTAGCTGGCGGGCCGTTGATGGCTGCTTTTGCCGCCTATGGCGTCATTGCTTTTACGCAAGGTAAAACAGATTTGGCCGTTTTTTGTATGGCCATTGTCGGTTCGCTGATGGGATTTTTGTGGTATAATGTTTCACCTGCCAAGCTGTTTATGGGTGACACCGGCGCGATGTCACTGGGGACTCTGCTCGGTGTTGTGGCTATGCTAACTAATCAAGCGCTACTGTTGCCACTGATCGGTTTACCCTTTGTCATTATCTCCGCTTCAGTGCTCCTGCAGCTCGCGTCTAAAAAATTTTTTAAACGCAAACTCTTTCGTAGTTCGCCGCTGCATCATCACTTGGAGGCGATTGGATGGACCGAGCCACAAATTGTCTTTCGTTTTTGGATCATTTCTATTTTTAGTTCAGGTATCGGAGTTGTCTTAGCGTTGCTGGATAAAGTTTAAAGTCGCAAACATGCTTTACCGTCGCTCCATTGATCCTGTTTTACTCGCGTGCCTGACAGGCTTGTGGTTATTTGGTCTGATTATGCTGCTGTCTGCCAGCGGTCCGCTAGGCGTCCAAAAGTTTGGAGACAGCTGGTATTTTTTTAAACATCAATTGCTTTACGGGTTGTTACCTGGAACGTTGCTCTTTAGTTTGTTCGCTCGCGTTGAGTATCGTAAGTTAGAGCGCTTGGCAGTACCAGCGCTGATCCTGAGCATCCTGCTGTTGGTCCTCGTTTATTTGCCTGGCGTTGGTTTGAAGTTAGGTGGCTCCGGGCGCTGGGTCCAATTAGGTTTCGTGACCTTTCAGCCGTCTGAATTTGTCAAAGTCACTTTTCTGGTCTACGTCGCAGCCTGGTTAGCGGCACGGCACGCGCAGCGCGCCCACACTATCAACGAAGGACTCATGCCTTTTATGAGCGCTTTGGGATTGATTGCCTGCCTACTGGTGTTACAACCAAATACAGGTTCGATGTTAATTATCGCAGGTTCCGCGTTGCTCGTGTACTTCGTCGCCGGAGCTCCGATCGGTTGGTTTGCGACGTTAGGAGTTGTTGGAGCGGCCGCCTTGGCAGCTTTGATTAAGTTGACACCCTATCGCGCCACACGGTTTGTGACCTTTTTGCATCCGGAGTTGGATCCGCAAGGTATTGGATATCACATCAATCAAGCCTTTTTAGCCATTGGGTCAGGTGGACTGTTTGGATTGGGGTATGGCCATTCGCGTCAAAAGTTTCTGTATCTGCCAGAAGTCGCGGGAGATTCTATTTTTGCTGTGCTGGCCGAAGAGTTAGGATTTTTTGTCTCAGTGGCCTTCCTCGTAGTCATGGGTTTGCTCGTCTGTCGTTGCCTGCGCATAGCACGCAGCGCGCCAGATGAATTTGGGAGATTCCTGGCCACTGGCATGGGTTGTTGGATTGCTTTACAAACCATTCTCAATGTTTCGTCGATGCTCGGACTGTTACCTATTTCTGGGGTGACATTGCCATTTGTCAGTTATGGTAGCTCTTCTTTTATCGCATTGGCGATTGGCTTAGGGATGGTGGCTGCGATCTCGCGTTATACTCAGACTAATCTACGCACATAATGACCATCCTCTTGACTGGTGGTGGAACGTTGGGACCCGTGACGCCTTTATTGGCTGCTGTGTACAGTTTAAAAAAAATTCGGAGTGACCTAAAGTTTGTTTGGGCCGGGACGTCGGACGGGCCAGAACGCGCGTTGGTCTCGGCCGAGGGAATCGATTTTTATCCTGTGCCACGTGCCAAACTCACACGCTATCCGAGCCTCTCATGGTTGACGTTGCCGCGTGACTATTGGCGCGCGACGCGCGTGGCCAAGCATATCCTGACGGAGACTATGCCGGATCTCGTCGTTTCTGTTGGAGGGTATACACAAGTCCCTGTCATGCGCTGCGCAGCACGGCAAGGAATTCCCTGTGCGGTTCATCAACTCGACAAGTTGCCAGGGTTATCTAATCGACTAGTTGCCCCGCTGTGCCGCTCGGTGACAACTACGTTTGTTTATAAGGTTCCGCCTTTTGGTCGCGCGATTCAAACTACCCATGTGGCCACGCCGTGTCGCTTGGTGAACCTCACGATTCCGGATCGTGCAGCGGCCGCTGATCGCTTTCTTATGGATCCCTCGCGCCCGATCATTTTTGTACTCGGCGGTGGAACTGGCGCACTCAAGCTCAATGAGGCGATTGCGACAGATCTCGACAGCCTGCTCGAAAAAACCCAGGTCATTCATGCGATGGGTATTGGCAAAAGGGTAGGGGCTCAGCGCGCTGTGCCCCTACCCCATACACCTTCTGGATATTTTGCGCGTGAGTTTTTGGATGAACGTGATCTCTTGTTTGCATACGCTGCCGCTGATGTTGTCATTTGTCGCGCTGGCATGGGGACGTTATCTGAACTCGCGGCGCTGTCGAAAGTAGCGCTGGTTGTGCCTATGCCAGATACCCATCAAGAAGCCAACGCCGTAGCCTTGCAAGAGGCGATCGTGAGCTTACGGCAGACCGAACGGCTGGGGCAGGAGCTTCAGCGCATAGTTTTTTCTCTACTTGACGACACGGAGAGCAGACAGAGACTGGGAGCGGCTTTACATCGCGAACTACTAACAGACGGTGGGAGAGAACTGGCAGAGCATTGGCTGGGGTTGGTGTAAAAAGGCTGGCTTTCGTCATGTTGATTCAAACTTTTGGGTTCGGCGGGAATCGAACCCGCGACCGTTGGCTTAAAAGGCCACTGCTCTACCAACTGAGCTACGAACCCAAAAGTTTGAACCTCATCTCTGGGGCGCGTTTACGTCGACCAATCGACTAAAACGCGCTACGATAGTAGCTGATGCTAGTTAATTTTTCAAGCGTTTTTTCAAGTCCATTGCAAAATTAGATTTGGCATCGCAATGACGAAAAATCAGTAAACAGGACTTACGCGTTTGGATGCAGAACGCGAAGAAAGCGAGTATTTGCGCGAGGCGTAGCAGCGCTACGGTGAGCGTAAAACGGAGCTTTCGACAAAGTTATGCGCCAAACGTGTAAGTCCTAGTAAAGATGTCATGTATGCGTATTGCCATGCTTGGATGTAAAGGCCTTCCCGCTGCCACTGCTTTAGGCGGCGGCGTTGAAATGCACGTGGAAGAGTTGGCTACGCGGCTCGCGGCGCGTGGTCATGACGTCGTAGTCTACGTTCGGCCATACGCCAATCCACAACGTCTGACGATGTGGCGAGGCGTGCGTTTAGTAACCCTGCCCACGATCCAAACAAAACATTTCGATGCTATCGTGTCCACCTTGCTGGCCACGCTGCACGCCATATTCCAAGCTTACGATATCATCCATTACCACGGTGTCGGACCATCTACCATGGCCTGGCTTCCACGTCTCTTCAAACCTCGCGCCAAAGTTGTTGTCACCTTTCATAGTCAAGATCGGTTTCATGAAAAATGGGGTTGGTTCGCTCGCACCTACCTCACGCTGGGCGAGTTTACGGCAGTTGCGTTTCCCCATATTACGATCGCTGTCTCGCATACCATCGAGCGTTTTTGCCAGCGCAAATTTGGCACCGCCGTCAAATATATTCCAAATGGCGTCAAAGCTGTAGAAACACGGCCCGGAAATGCGGCTTTGCAACAGTTTGGTGTAGCGCCCAAGCAATATTTTTTTACTTTGAGCCGATTCGTTCCGCATAAAGCAGTCGAAGATGTGATTCAGGCCTTTGCCGGTGTGAAGACAGACATGAAATTGCTGATTATCGGTTGGGCGGCGCCGTCAGAAGCAGCGTATGTTGCAGCTCTAAAACGTCTGGCGGCACAGGTTCCGCGCGTCGTCTTGGCCGGACGACAGACCGGCCGCAGCCTTGATCAACTCATCGCCAATGGGTATGCCATGCTGCATGCCTCGCGCAGCGAAGGCCTTTCGGTGTCTATTCTCGAAGCTATGGCGCGCGGCAAATGTGTGCTCGCGAGTGATATTCCAGAGAATCTCGAGCTTATGCAAGCTGCGGGCACATCCTTCCGTGTGGGCGACATTCCAGACCTGCGACAAAAGATTCAATGGCTGATAGATCATCCACGTCTAGTCGCCGCGTGTGGACAGCAGGCACGTGAGCTAGTTAAGCGGTCATACTCATGGGATTCGATTGTTCGAGCAACTGAGGAGGTATATGCTAGTCTTGTAAGACACTAAGGAGTGATTTAATTTCTATGCTACTCGCTAAAGCTCTACAGGCTATTTCTAAGCGTTATTGCGATATCAATTCAGCCAGACGTGAATTACAAACTATTAGTGGAGAAGCCACGCGTGCTGCAAAACAAGCTATTTTTGCTTTGCAGCGTGAAGATCAGTCACGCGCGCGCGCGCTGCTCAAGCAAGCTCTGGGGTTGCTCATTCAAGGTCAACGCTGTGTCACTAGAGAGCCGCGTTTGGCCACTGAAGGCATGTGGCGTGCGGCTCTGGAAGAAACTTGCGAGGCTGTCTTATGTGATCGCGTTGTAAGTAATGTATCGTTGTTACCCGTGCCCGCGGTGATCCATGAGCCCGAGATTCTCATCGGCGGCATCGCCGATTTGGTGGGAGAAATGGTGCGCTTGGCGATTCGTGCCGCCACCCATGGGGAGAGTGCCCGAGTGACGCACCTGCACGCCTTAGCCGAACAGCTGGTCGAGTGGCTAACCTCGATGGATATCATTGGTCCATTGCGCGCTAAGGGTGATCAAGCGCGACAGCATTTGCGTAAACTGGAAGATATTCGGTATGACCTCGCGCAGCGCGCTAGATGAAGGCTTGCGGCGCGTCTTATTGGTCTACGCCGTGCCGCGTTCCGGCCACGCACAAATGGCCGCGGCGCTGCGTCAAGAACTTGAGTTGTCAGGGAGCTTCGTGGTCGAGGAATTTCATCTCCTGGACTGGATGCCGCGTCTTGGTCGCGTGTTGCCAATTAGTTATAGCTGGGTGATGCGCTGCATGCCCACGGCCTGGCGCTATTTTCACGGCAATCATCGTTATGGATATTTAATCAAGCTTGTGCTTAGTCTCGCGCGGCCGTTTGGATTTTTTGGATTGTTGCAACGCATTCGAGCGTTTCGACCGGATGTGATTGTGGCCACGCATTTTTTTCAGGCGCAAGTGCTGGGTGAAGCGCGACGCCTCCATCTCATCGACATACCCGTGTGGGTGTTACCCACGGATTATGGCGCGCATGTATTTTGGGCGCATCCAGAAATTGAACGCTATGTGGTGGCGTGTGCTGAAGTTAAACTCGATTTGGAACAAGCAGGTATCCGGGCTCAGCGCATTAGCGTGACTGGACTGCCGATTAAACAGGAGATTTTGCATCTACCGACGAAGTTAGAGGTATATGAGCGAAATGTGGAGCTTGACCCACACCGTCAACACATTCTGATTCTGGGCGGAAGTTATGGCCTGTTTCCGTTTCAAGAGCTTTTACGTGAGATCATGCGCCTGTCAGACGCTGAGCATATTCAATGGCTCATGGTCTTTGGAGGCAATGCGGAGGCACGCGCATGGGCGGTAAAATCTATACGTCGTCAGTCAAACATTCTGTTGTTTGGTTTCCAACCACTGACGCCATTTCTATCTGTCTGCGATCTGGCGATTGCCAAACCTGGCGGCAGTTTTACGTCTGAGGCGCTGGCCGCAGGTCTGCCACTAATTATCCACCGACCGTTGCCTGGGCAAGAAGAACGCAACGCGCAATTTTTGTTTTCGCAGCGTGCGGCTATCTACGCCTCAACACCGCGCGACGCGGTGCAAGAAGCTGTGGCCCTGTTGCGTCATGGCCGGCGTTATAGAGAATTGCAAGAGTCCGTACGCCGTATCGCGCGACCGTCTGCGGGGCAAGAGATTGTGACACTTTTAAAGCAACACTATGCGACATCAATTTGAATTGAAAGGCAAGAGAGTCCTCATCCTTGGCCTGGGCCAGTATCCTAAAGGCAGCGGCATCTCTGCCGCCGTGTTTGCCGCACGCGCTGGCGCGCACGTCATGGTGACGGATAAAAAGACGGAGCAGGCTCTCGGCGCTAACGTTAAACGTTTGCGCCGTTTTAAGTCTGTGCGTTTTCATTTTGGCGGCCATCGTCTGGCTGATGTGCGTTGGGCCGACCTTATTATTCGCCACCAGCGCGTGCGTGAAGCCTCGCCTGATTTACGTTTAGCTAGGCGACTTGGGAAGCGCATTGAATCAGCCGAGTCGCTATTTTTTCAGCTCTGTCCCTGCCCAATTATCGGCGTGACTGGCACGCGCGGCAAAAGCACCACGACTACGTTGGTCTACGAGATGTTGCAGGCGAGCGGCCGACGAGCGTGGTTGGGCGGCAATATATTGATTTCACCGCTCTCCTTTTTATCGCGCGTGCAGGCGGGCGATATTGTAGTGCTCGAATTGTCTAGTTTTCAATTGGAGACGCTGGGCGCTGCCGGACTCTCACCGCAGATTGCTTGTATCACCAATCTACTGCGCGATCATTTGAATGCTTATGCCGGCATGGAAGAATACGCCGAGGCCAAGGCGCAAATTTTTCGTCATCAGTTACCAGACAATGTCCTAGTCCTAAACGGAGATGACGCCTTTTGTCGTTTGATGCTCCCGACCGCGTCTGGTGCTGTCCGTTTATTTTCAAAACGTAAGACCGCGCAGAGCGATGCCTGGCTCACGCCTGAAACCCTGTGGTTCAAACGGGATGGTGGAGGCGCTGCGTTACGTTTAAAATCGACAGAGCTAAAAATTATTCCACGCGGTGAACATCTTTATCTCAATATGTTGGCCGCTGCATTGACAGCTCGAGCCGCCGGCGCCACGTGGTGGGCCATCAAAACAGCGCTTAAGACGTTTCGCGGTCTACCGCATCGGCAAGAGATCGTGGCTATTAAACGAGGTGTAACTTATGTCAACGACACTACTGCCACTACTCCGGATGGGACGATTGCAGCCTTGCGGACGTTTGGAACTACGCGAGCACGGGTGCATTTAATTTTGGGCGGAGCAGACAAGAATTTAGACTTTACATCGTTGGCCAGTGAATTAAACACGATCAATGTCGAGGTGGTCATTCTGCCGGGTACAGCACGGGCAGGTCTGACTAAGAGTTTACGTTGGGCACAGGTTGCATATCGCACTGTCACGGATTTGAAAGCAGCCCTGGCGTATTTCCGATCACGCATCAAAGTTGGAGATGTGGTTTTGTTGTCGCCCGCCTGTGCGAGCTTTGGTCAGTTTAAAAACGAATTTGAACGTGGGGAGAAATTTCGTAATTTGGTGGTTAAGAGAGGCGCCTGATGCGTTATATGTCAAAAAGTTTGGCGCTATTTTCTCTCGGTCTGATTGTGCTGGTCTCGGCAGTGAGTTTTTCGATGCGATCGCCAGGCTCTTTGGATTGGTTAGACAGACGTGCCACCCGATCAATGAGATCGTCTGAAGTGACGGATCAATCGGCTCTCAGGCGTAGTCACACGTCTTCGACTCTGCAAACCAATGCCATAGTCATCCGCGCCGTGGATGGCGATACGCTGTTAGTCCGCTTGGATCGAGATGGCTCTGAGCAGTATGTGCGCTTGTTGGGCATGAATACGCCAGAGACCGTTGACCCACGCAAACCAGTCGAATGTTTTGGCCGGGAGGCGTCGCAACGCATGCACGAGCTGGTTGATGGACAACGTGTGCGCCTAGAAGCCGATCCGCAGGCTGATGAGCGCGATAAGTACAGCCGTCTTTTGCGCAATGCTTATCTCGCCGATGGAACAGATCTAGGTGTCAGCATGGTGCGCGCTGGTTATGCCTACGCCTATCTCTATTTCCCGCTCGATCCTAAACGTAAACGGGAGATCAAGCAGGCGCAGATCGAGGCTAGAGCGGCACACAGAGGTTTATGGTCGCCCACGACTTGTAATGGGAAAAATTAATTTTTTATTTATGTTATTAGCGCCCTTTAAGTCTGATTCTAGGTGGATTTTTCGTGCCCTGCTCTGGTTCTCCCTAATTGGTTTATTTGCCTCTGTTTATCTTCTGATAACTTACATCTCAGGCGCGCCGATTGTTTGCGGACTAGTCTCGGGCTGTGAGTTGATCCGTGCCTCTAAGTGGGCCTACACATGGGGAGTTCCGCGTCCGTTATTGGGTGTTGTGTTTTATTCGGTAGTCATTATTCTCCTCACTGTCCGTGCTTATGCCCCAGCTTGGCAGCGACGTTTGTGGCACGGTTTGCTCCTAGTGTTTACGACTATCGGACTGATCGAGTCTGGCGGACTGACGCTGGTGCAATGGTTTGAACTCAAGGCCTTTTGTCTGTGGTGCCTCACATCTGCTGTGGCGGCGACGAGTTTATTTATTTTGTGTTTGTGCCTTCAATTCAGTCGCTCCTCGTCGACCCGTTTTTTCGGCGCGCCTTTTCATCCAGTTGAGGCCGACTTGAAGGAGCTTAAATATACTTTTCAAGCCTGTTTGGTGGCGCTTTTAGCAGGCGGCCTAGCTTTGTGGTGGCTGTTGTAGACTGAAATCAGACAGTCAGGACGGCGATAGCGGGTCACTTTACGTCCCTTTGACAAAGGGATACAAAAAGAAACATCCCGCATGCTCGGGATGTTTTCTGACCCTCGTTAGTATTCAGGGCGTTCCAAAATGCTCTGCAGCCATTTGCCGAGCATGCGCCCGACCGTGCCGAGCTTGCCCGCAATCTGGCCGTATTTTCGCGCATCTATTCCTTTCGCTTCCCATAACAGGGTGATGAAGAACTTCAGCTGATCGAGTTTCCGGCTCAATGTTTCGAGGAAGGCTCTTTTTTCCTCTCGTTTTATCCACCTTTGCGCCGAGCGTGTAGCGCGACAGGCGCGGGAGATGGACTAAAAAATTATGCCACAGCAAATAGCATTCTTTGAGCGCCGAGAGGATGGGCAACTCGGAATTCCGTCGGGGGGGGGGTCCTCTCCATAGAATTGTTCGTCGGCAATTGAGTCATAGCTACGATGAAATTATTTCGCTTGAAAATATATGTTTGGCCTGGGAGGAATTTATCGTCGGTAAGAAACAAAAACGCGACGTGCGTGAATTCAGTCGTACCATAATGGACAACATCGTATCGCTTCACGAATCGCCGGTCAATCGAACGTTTCGCCACGGCACCTATCAAAGTTTCTATATCACGGATCCCAAGTTGCGCCACATCCACAAAGCGAGTGTGCGCGATCGGTTGCTGCATCACGCCGTCTACCGCATCCTCTATCCGTTTTTCGATCGGACGTTTATCGCCGACTCATTTTCCTGCCGAAATTGGAAGGGGATGCACAAAGCCATTGATCGGTTGCGGCAATTCGCCGCCCAAACCAGCCGCAACCATACGCGCACCGTTTGGATACTCAAGTGCGATATAAAGAAATTCTTTGCTAGCATCGATCATAGAACACTCCTCGTGATTTTGCGCGAGTACATTCGTTACGCCGATGACTTTGTTTTTCTTTCCGACGATAGGGCATGGCTCATGAGCGCGCTGCCGCAGATACGCGAGGTGTTGCAAATACGCTTGCATCTCCTTAGCGTCTTTGCAGTCGTATCTCGGAGTGCTCGGGCATGGGAATGCTACGCGAGTTCGAGATCAGTTGCTGGGGGAGTATTGGATGAGCGCAGAAATACGCTTGCGAACAGACGCCTGTTTGTTTTAATGTGGTTGCATATGATCATAGAACTTTTGCAAAAAGACATTCTTTCAGTTCCTTGCGATTTGCTGGTCGTCAATCTTTTTCAGGGCGTGACACGGCCGGGCGGCGCGACAGGCGTAGTTGATAAAGCTTTAGATGGCGCCATTTCCAGCCTTATTCAGCAAGATGAATTTGAAGGCAAGTTAGGGCAATCTTTCGTCTTTCCGACATTTGGGAAGCTGAAAGCGCGTAAAGTAGCCATCATTGGTTTAGGCGACAAAACAGTCTTTGATGCGGATACAGTCAGAAAAGTTGGTGGCTACAGCATCAAACTTGCCGAGCAGGCCAAAGCGCGGCGCATGCTTACAATTCTGCACGGAGTTGGGATAGGCGGTCTAGATGCGCAGACGTGTGCCGCAGCGCTGGTCGAAGGTCTCAGGCTCTCAGCCTATCGTTTCCATACCTACCACGGCACGGAGCATAAGAAAGAAAAAAAGCCACACGAGATTGTAGCGGTGCAGATTTGCGAGACCGTGCCACGCGTCGTTAAAGCCGCACAACAGGGGATTAAAACCGCCGAAGTTCTGGCGCGTGCCACGTGTTATGCTCGCGATCTCGTCAATACGCCGTCCTCGCACATGACGCCGAAGCATTTAGCCGAAGCCGCGCAGCAGCTCGCTGGCCGCGGCATCTCGGTCAAAATCATGGACAAAAAAGAGCTGGAGCGGCGTAAAATGCAGGCGGCCTTGGCCGTCGGGCGCGGTTCAGAACATGCACCTGTCGGTATCCATCTCATATATCGTCCTCGGGGCACCAAAAAGACCGTAGCCATTGTGGGCAAGGCAGTCACATTTGATTCGGGCGGACTGTCGCTTAAACCGGCGGATAGCATGATGACCATGAAGCTTGATATGGCCGGCGCGGCAACCGTCCTCGGGTTGTTTCAGGCTTTGGTGGAGCTTAAACCAGCGATCACTGTGCATGGAATTTTCTTGGCCGTCGAAAACATGCCCAGCGGCAGTGCGTATCGTCCAGGTGACATCGTAACTGCCATGAACGGCACAACTATTGAAGTCTTAAATACTGATGCTGAGGGCAGAGTGACCTTGGCCGACGCCTTGTCTTACGCGGTTGGACTCAAGCCCGATATGCTCATAGATATCGCGACTCTGACCGGCGCTTGCGTGGTGGCCTTGGGCGAAGATGTGGCTGGTTTGTTTTCGAATAGCCCCAAATTAGCGCAAAAGTTATTGTTTGCCGCGCATGAGGTCGGCGAAGCGTTATGGGAATTACCGCTTTACGCGCCGTATACCGAGCTGATCAAATCTAAATTGGCGGATCTAAAAAATATTGGAGGAGGTAAAGTTGGTGGTGGCGCCATCACAGCGGCGTTATTTCTTCGATCGTTTGTTGGCGCTATTCCGTGGGCGCATCTGGATATTGCGGGGCCTTCATATATAGAACGCGAAACACGACCCGATCAACCCTATGGCGCCAGTGGGTATGGGGTGAGGCTGCTCGCGCGCTTTTTAGCGGGTCTAAAATGACCTGCAGAACATCAATCAAGGTTATCCCCAGCTCAGGGCATCGCTACTATATGTTGTGGTATAATATTAGTTGTGCCACAAGATATTGTGGTCACTCTAAAACATACTAAATTAATCTCTGTATGAAAGAAGTCCCTATGCCTAGCCTCGATACGCCAGCGAGGACGGTTGCCGCCCAAGCCGCTACAGCAGCTGATACGGTGTTGGCTTTTATCACCTCAGTTAAGACTGTCCGCCGACGCGACGATCAAGTGGTCAACTTTAATCCGGCCAAGCTAGAACGATCCATCCGAGCCGCGTTTGATGCGGCTGGGATGAATCAGGATAAAGATCATGCCCTGGCGCGGCGCGTGACCGAGCAGGTGATGACGCGCCTTAATCATCGTTTTGATGGGCATACGGTACCCACCACAGATGATTTGCGCGGTCTCGTTGAACTCACGTTGATTGATTCCAATCTACTGCATGTGGCCAAGCGTTATTTGAGTTACAAGTTCGAGCCTACGACTATTTCGAGCACGCCGGTCTACGGCACCGGACTCGCGCTCGAAAGATTCTACACCAAGCCAGGCGTTCATCCGTATGATGAGATCGAGTGGGAACAGCGAGATGCTTCTATTACCAATGAAAAACAGCAGGTGGTGTTTGAACAAAAACAGGTCGAAGTCCCCGCCACTTATAGCCAAACCGCCACCAATATCATCGTTTCAAAGTATTTTCGCGGGCGCTTGGGCACGCCCGAACGCGAAACGTCTATGCGCCAAGTGGTTGATCGTGTGGCGCAAACAATTACCAACTGGGGACGACGCGGCGGATATTTTGCGACAGCAGAAGACGCCGAGATATACGCCATGGAGTTGACTTCCATCCTGATCAATCAGCGCGCCGCCTTTAATAGCCCGGTTTGGTTCAATGTCGGCGTCAATCCGCACCCTCAATGCTCCGCCTGTTTTATCAATTCTGTCCGCGACGATATGCGTTCGATCCTCAATCTCGCCGTGACTGAGGGCATGTTATTTAAATACGGTTCAGGCGCAGGTTCTAATCTATCCTGGCTGCGTTCATCCAAAGAACGGTTGTCCAATTCTTCAGGTCAATCTTCAGGCCCAGTCTCTTTTATGCGCGGTTGGGATGCTTTTGCCGGCGTCATCAAAAGTGGTGGTAAGACGCGCCGCGCCGCGAAGATGGTTATTTTGGATGTCAATCATCCGGATGTGAAAGAGTTTATTTGGTGCAAAGCCAAGGAAGAAAAAAAAGCGCATACACTGATTGACGCGGGCTATCCTGGCGATTTGAATGGTGAAGCATACTCGTCAATCTTCTTTCAAAATGCCAATAATTCCGTGCGTGTGACGGATGAATTTATGCAGGCGGCAGAAGAGGGGAGAGACTTTTGGACTACCTATGTGACGACCGGCGAGCGTTGTGAAAAATTCAATGCCCGCGAGCTCCTATATGACCTCGCCGAGGCCACCTGGCAATGCGGCGATCCGGGCATGCAGTACGATACCACCATCAACCGTTGGCACACCTGCCCCAACACAGATCGTATCTACGCCTCTAATCCATGTTCAGAGTACATGTTCTTGAACGATTCGGCTTGCAATCTAGCCTCCGTTAATCTCATGCAATGCCGCCAGCCCAACGGGGAGTTTGATGTGGCGGCTTATGAACACGTTTGCCGCATCATGATTATGGCGCAAGAGATTGTGGTAGATTTTTCTAGTTATCCCACGCCAGCCATTGAACAGAATTCATACGATTATCGTCCGTTAGGTTTAGGTTATGCCAATCTCGGTTCACTGCTCATGGCTATGGGCTTAGCGTATAATTCGGATGAGGGGCGCAATATTGCGGCTGCGCTTTCGTCAATCCTGTCTAGTACAGCCTACGATCAATCTGCCTGCGTGGCCGAGAAGTTGGGAGCTTTTGCGGGCTTTGCTAAGAATCGTGAGCCTATGCTTAAGGTTATAGGTATGCATCGCGAGGCGGCGTACGCCATTAAAGCCGATGGCGTGCCTGTAGAGGTCTGGCAGCGCGCTCGTATCTGCTGGGATGAAGCGCTAAGTCACGGCGAAGAGCACGGATATCGCAACTCGCAAATCTCTGTGATCGCGCCAACTGGAACCATTAGCTTTCTTATGGATTGCGCCACGACAGGTATTGAACCAGACATTGCATTGGTCAAATACAAATGGTTGGTTGGTGGCGGCATGCTAAAAATCGTCAATGACACCGTGCCCGAAGCGCTGCATAGATTGGGCTATAGTGAAGTACAAATACGACGTATTTTAGACTATATTGAGGCGCACGATACCATCGAAGGGGCACCTGAACTCAAGGCCGTTCATCTCCCGATCTTCGACTGCGCTTTTAAACCAGCCAAAGGGTCGCGTTCGATCCACTACAGCGGCCACATTAAGATGATGGCTGCGGTGCAACCTTTCATCTCCGGTGCCATCTCTAAAACTGTAAATTTACCTAACGAAGCTACGGTGGAAGACATCGCGCGCGCCTATCAAGAAGGTTGGCGGCTGGGGCTCAAGGCCATCGCCGTCTATCGTGACGGATGCAAACGCTCCCAGCCATTAACGACTAAAAAAGAAGAAGTACGAGTTGAAACGAGTAGCGCAGCTCCACGCCGCCGCCGTTTATCTGACGAACGACGTTCTATTACGCATAAGTTTGAGATCGGCGGGCACGAGGGTTACATTACGGCAGGGTTATATGACGATGGAACGCTGGGAGAGATTTTTATCTCTATGAGCAAAGAGGGGAGCACCCTAGCCGGGCTCCTAGACGCCTTCGCTATCTCCGTCTCCATCGGCTTACAGTATGGCGTGCCCGTTCAGACGTTGGTGAAAAAGTTTTCTCATGTTCGGTTTGAACCAGCCGGCTACACACAACATCCTAACATTCGCGTGGCAAAATCCGTCATAGATTATATTTTCCGTTGGCTAGCCATCAAATTTTTGAGCCCTGAAGAGTGTCAAGCGGTTGGGGTCAATGCTCTTACGCAGACAGAAGCAGCCCAGTCAGTCGATACAGCGAGCCTCAAATCTCAGTCACCCATGCAAGCCACATTGCTCGAAAAATCTTCCAACGCGCAAAGTTTGACCTCAACTATTGACAATCAGTCCGATGCCCCGGCTTGCGATACCTGTGGCTCCATCATGGTGCGCAATGCCGCCTGTTACAAATGCCTCAACTGTGGAGCGACTAGCGGATGCTCTTAACCAACCAACCTCGTTGGGGCATGCTGCAAGTCTTCACCGGTAATGGAAAAGGCAAGACCACAGCGGCTCTGGGTACAGCCTTGCGGGCTGTGGCCAAAGGTAAACGCGTGGCGATTATTGCTTTTGATAAAGGCGGTGAAAGTCATTATTCAGAGCGCGAGATTTCGCGCGCGCGTATACCTGAACTTGAGTATTTTCCAACGGGCTTAGACCGGATTGATCCGGTGACTAATCGCTTTCGTTTTGGCGTCACGGATGAGGATCGAGCTGAGGGCGCGCGTGGCCTGGCCTTGGCCCAGGCGATTCTGTCGCGCGCTCAGCATGAGCTGGTCATTTTGGATGAACTTAACTCTTCTACCGCTCTCGGCATCGTGACTGAGGCCGAGGCCTTACGTGTTTTAGATTGCAAACCGTCTCAGGTTGAAGTCATTGTAACGGGTCGGCACGCGCCGGCGTCGTTTATTGAGCGAGCGGATTTGGTGACAGACATGACGTTAATCAAACACTATTTTTATCGTGGCGAACCGGCGCGTGAAGGGTTGGATTATTAGCGCGCAGCCTGTAGCATATAGCGCGAAAGATGTTGACGTTCCTCTCCTACGTCTTGTTCGTCGGATCCATGCTGCTCTATGCAGCGTTTTGGATTTGGGCCATGGTGCATGCTTGGATGACGCCCAAAGCCAGCGCCTGGCAGCGTGCGTTTTGGTTCGTGGGCATGCTGATCAATCCCAGTAGCGCCGTCTGGTACTGGTATGTTTGGAAACGTTGGGCGTTTTGGATCCTGTTTACTCCGCTGTTTGGATGTTTCGTGTCTCTGCCTTTGGTCGTGCGTTCACTCCTTTCGCACGCACATGCCACCAAGCTGACTAATCTTTTGTTTGCGCTTGGGACAGCGCGTTTAGTCATCGTCCTGGCCGCGCTCATGATTTTTCCGCTCATACTACGTCTAGTATCCCTCTTGCATCTTGGACGTAACTCGGAGCTCAGCGCCATGGATCGTAACGACTGGGTCGTGGCCTTGGCTCTGCCGGTCTACGGTTTTGGCGCCGGCTTAGCTTATTGTGCTAAATATCGTCGCGCCTGGGCGCTCTTGGGGCTAATTTGGTGGTTGGCCATCGTGCTTTCGGTCAGGTTCATCTATCTAAATCTGGCACAAGCTTTGCTCCAAGCCGGAGAAGAACGGCGCGAGCTGTTTAAATCAAAGCTCTGAAGGAACCCATAGCAAGTTTCATCAATTGTCATTCTGAGCTTAACGAAGAATCTGTATACAATTCGCGAAAAAACAACGGACAGAGATCCTTCACTGTGTTCAGGATGACAGCCATAAGTAACCGTCAATTTTTAGCAAGGTTAAACCAACAGTGAAAATAACTCACAATCAGTTCATTCATTCGTAATTCGTAGACTACATATGCTTCTTCCCAAACACCTCCAACGATTTGCTGACGGCGCACTCATCGTGGCCGCAGATTCCGTGCTCGTCAGATGCTGGTTCGCCGCCGGTGATTCGCTGGAAGAGCTAGATGGCCTGGTCATGCCAAAAGAGACTGGTCAGGATGGCGAAGGTTCGTTCGAATTTTTTCCAGATGACAGGGCGCGGCTGAATACCTTTGCCAAACGTCTGGCAGCCCATATCACACAGCTCGAGCGTAAGCATAAGTTGCCCCACATCCATCTCGTCATGCCGGCGGAGGTCGAACATCTTGTCTCAAAACAGCTTCCGCTCGATGTTGCAGACAAAGTGAGCAAGATAATCCATCACGACGTAATTAAGGAACATCCGTTAGATATCGTCACACGCTTGATTCCGTCAGCTTTACCCTAAACTATTGATCTTCGCTAATTAGACTTACATTTCTATCATTCTCGCGTATGCATGGATACATCGGAAATACGGCCGGACCCCCGTTTTCACGGGAATGACAATAGTAAAGCTATTTATGCGAAGCTCAATAGGTAAGCAGTGATATCGTTTTTGGGAAAAAATTTCATGCATATCCCATCCAATCAACTCAGGGAATTTCTTCGCCTGTTTCCATCATGTAAGGAAAACGAGGCGATGTCGCAGCATACCTATCTCAAAATCGGTGGGCCGGCACGGCTGTATCTTGTCGCTACATCATCAGAGGAGATCCTCGCGGCTGTTGAAAAAGCGACGGAGCTCAATATCCCATGGTACGTCTTTGGCGGCGGTTCAAATCTTCTCGTCTCTGACCAAGGGTTTCAGGGCGTTGTGATCCAAGCCCTCAATCGGTCCTACACGATCGAGGGTATAAACGTCACGGCCGAGTCAGGCGTTTTTATGGGTCTACTCGCAAAAGCGACGGCAGATGTGGGGCTTACATGGTTTGAGTGGGGCGTTGGCGTGCCTGGTACGGTCGGTGGCGCGACGTATGGAAATGCGGGTTGTTTTAGCGGCGAAATGAAAGATGTTGTATCATCCGTTGAGGCGTACGATGTGACCCGCGGCAGCAGAGTCACTTATACGAACACGGAGTGCGGCTTCGGCTATCGCGACAGCCGATTCAAGCATGAACCGCACATTATTCTCGTGACTTCGTTGATGCTGCGTGCTGGCGAGCCGGCCGTGGCGCGCAAAAAGATCGAAGAGATTATGGAGACACGCAAAAATACGCAGCCGCAGGGGACGTTCAGCGCCGGATGTCTGTTCAAGAATTTTGAGTTCCACGACGAGTCGGAGCTTGAGAGGATTCGTCGCGATGATGACGAAATTCCGTCCAAATTTTTCGCGCAACATCGCATCCCAGCAGGCTGGCTCATTGAAAAACTCGGGCTTAAGGGATACACAATCGGCAAGGCGCAGGTAAGTCTGGTGCACGGCAACTTTCTTGTGAATCTCGGCGGCGCGCGGGCGCAGGATGTTGTCGCTCTCTCGAGCTACGTTAAAATGAAGGTGCGGAATGAATATGGCATCTTGCTTGAAGATGAGGTACAATATGTTGGGTTTTAATATGCCGGCCCAGATTCTGCCTCTATGATCCTCAACTTACGCGCCGTGGGACTTAAGCTCACGCCAGCCATTCACAGCTACGTCGAGAAAAAGTTTCAGCTGCTAGACAAATACGCAGCCAAAATTAAGTTGATAGATGTCGACCTGGGACTTGCAACGCACCACCACCAGAAAGGTGAGATTTATATCTGCTCGGCTAAAGTCGAGCTGCTTCGTGAGGAGCAGGTTATTACGGTCGAGAAACGCGAGGAGGATTTGTATAAAGCGATTGACAAGGTTAAGGATCATCTGCGGGAGGTGTTGATCGAAAAGAAGGAGCGTAAGCGAGATGGATGGCGGCAGGGGAGTAAACTGTAACTTTTTTAAGTCTAGTATGTATCCATATTATGTTGTAATTCGTTACATGCGGTCTAAATAATTATTCTTTAATTTGACCCCTTTAAGTGGGGCGCAATATTCTATGAGACTTACTCGCTATATCGTAACTGGATCAGTTTTTGCCTCGTTGCTGGCCTCGCCGGCGTTGGCTGCCAAGCAGGCCGATGCGCCCGCTGCTAAGAGCGGTGGCAAGGTCATGGTTTCACAGGGTGCACAGTGTAGCAAGGCAGCCTGGGCCAAATATCTTGCCTCTAAAAAAGCTGCCTGGGACACTTATCAGGCCGCCAAAAAGTCGGCCATGACTAAGTCTGCTGAGGACAAGAAGTTAGCCAAGATGAATGCTAAAGGCTCCCTGCCTAAGGATGCTATGAAGAATGTCGAGATGGCTAAAAAGGAAGCTATGAAGTCCGCTTGGAGCGCTTGGGAATCAGGCCGTAAGGCGGCTTGGAGTGCCTATGAGTCGGAAAAAGCAGCGTGCACAAAATAAGCTCTGTAGGACTTACGCGTTTGGAGCATAACTTTGTCGAAAGCTCCGTTTTACGCTCACCGTAGCGCTGCTACGCCTCGCGCAAATACTCGCTTTCTTCGCGTTCTGCATCCAAACGCGTAAGTCCTGCTCTGATAAACGCAGCTATTGAGGTAGTTAATAGAGTTGACGTAGGAATCCCAGATGTTAAACCCGTCTGGGATTTTGATTTTGGTCTGAAGCGTTGGATTGTAAAAAAACTTAGTTCCCTCTAGAATGCGCTAGTATGAGTTTATTGACTAAATTGTTCGGCGACCCAAATGCGAAAGAAATCAGCAAGTTACAACCTATAATCGACGCCATAAATGCATTTGAGTCAAATTTGAAAATCTTGTCTGATGACGAGTTAAAAGCTAAAACTGGTGAATTCAAACAACGTCTCGAACAAGGTGAAGCCCTAGACGCACTTTTACCCGAGGCGTTTGCGCTAGTGCGCGAGGCTTCACGTCGCACCTTGAATCAGCGTCAATATGACGTCCAGCTGATTGGTGGGATTGCATTACATCGTGGCATGATAGCCGAGATGCGTACCGGAGAAGGAAAAACGCTGTCCGCAGTGGCGCCGGTCTATCTTAACGCCCTAACTGGACAAGGTGCGCACATAATTACAGTCAACGATTATCTGGCGCGACGTGACACTGTCTGGATGGGACAGATCTATCACGCTTTGGGCCTCAGTGTCGGTTGCATCCAGCACGAAAGCAGTTTTATCTATGATCCGTTGTTTAAAGCAGAACCGCAGCATGACGAAGCGCGTGATACCACGGGAGCTTTTCGAGTGGATATGGATTACCTTCGTCCGGTAAGCCGTAAAGAGGCGTATGCGGCCGACGTGACTCATGGAACAAATAACGAGTTTGGCTTTGACTATTTGCGCGACAACATGGCCACACAGCTCGAGGAAATGGTGCAGCGTGACTTGCATTACGTCATTGTGGATGAAGTTGACTCGATTTTGATTGATGAAGCACGCACGCCGTTGATCATTTCCGCACCGGCCGAAGAAGCGGCGGAGCTCTACTATCGCTTTGCTGAATTGGTAACACGGCTGGATGCGGTCATGGACTACGCTGTGGACGAAAAGCTGCGTGCTGCCACGCTAACTGAATCTGGGATCGCCAAAATTGAGCAGTGGTTGGGAGTTGATAATTTGTATGTTCAAGGTGGATTGGCGCTGGTGCATCATCTTGAGCAGGCTTTGCGCGCGCACACCCTGTATCGCCGCGACCGTGATTATGTAGTTAAAGCTGGCGAAGTCATCATCGTGGATGAGTTCACCGGACGTCTGATGCACGGACGACGTTATTCAGAAGGTCTGCATCAGGCCATTGAGGCTAAGGAGAAGGTGGAAATCCAGCGCGAATCGCGCACCATGGCCACGATTACGTTTCAAAATTATTTTCGCCTGTACACCAAATTGGCTGGGATGACGGGCACGGCTGTCACCGAAGCGGAGGAATTTCACAAGATCTACAAGTTGGAAGTTTTGTGCATTCCCACCAATCAAGTGGCGCAGCGTTTAGATTATCCAGACAGAGTTTACAAAAACGAGTTGGGCAAGTTTAAAGCCGTGATTCAAGAGATCAAGATGCGTCACTCCCAGGGACAACCGTTGTTGGTCGGTACGGCCTCGATTGAAAAGAATGAGATCCTGGCGGAGCTTTTAAAAGCTGAAGGCATTCCCTTTAATTTACTCAATGCTAAAAATCACGAACGCGAAGGAGAGTTCATCGCCCAGGCCGGACGTAAGGGCGCTGTGACTGTGGCCACGAATATGGCAGGACGGGGTGTGGATATTATACTCGGCGGCAATCCGTTCAGCCCTGAAGCAGCGGAGGCGGTTCGTCAAGTTGGCGGTCTGCATGTCTTGGGCACTGAGCGCCATGAATCGCGGCGCATTGATAATCAGTTGCGCGGGCGAGCCGGACGTCAAGGAGATCCTGGGTCAACGCAGTTTTATGTCTCGATGGAGGATGATCTGATGCGTATCTTTGGATCAGACAAGCTACGTAAGCGTCTGGAGTTTTTTGGTCTGCCAGACGATGAGGCGATCGAGAGTCGCATGCTATCCAAAGCGATTGAGTCGGCGCAAAAGAAAGTCGAAGGTCACAATTTTGATATTCGTAAACATTTGTTGGAATATGACGATGTATTGAACAAACATCGCACCGTCATATACAAGCGCCGCAAAGAAATTTTACATCTGTCGCAAACCGCCATGCAGACGGGAGAGCGTCCGTTGAAGGTTCAAGTTTTGCAAGCTGTTGAAAACGAGATTGAGCAAGTTGTCATCTTTCACACCGCGGCAGAGGATCCAGCTGAATGGGATCTAGCCGAGATCGAGGCTGCAGCCATGGCGCTGTTTCCAGTCAAGTTTGAGCTTAAGGGTAAGTTATCGTTGCTCACGACGGAGTTGGCTGGAAGGGTCGACCTAGCGGCTAAGCGTACGGGGCTGATAGAAGGTCTGACTAAACTCATAGGCGAGGCGTATGCTGTGCTGGAGCAAGCAGTCGGAGACAGCGCGCGCATGGCGGAAATAGAAAAAACCTTGCTCTTGCATGCTATGGATATGTTGTGGGTCGAACATCTGGATGCTATTGATCATTTGCGTCACGGCATCGGACTGCAAGGCTATGGTCAGCGCGATCCGTTAGTCGAATATAAAAAAGAAGCCTATCGCTTGTTTAACGAGTTGATGGCGCTGATTGATAAACAGGTCGCGCACGCTATTTTTAAACTCAGAATCATGCAAGAAGAGGTTGGACTGGACTTGTCCGGTCGAGCGTTTGGGCGCGCACCCATGAAATTGTCAGGCCCTGTAAAAGATGTAGCTGGGGCAGGTGGCTCAACCAGAGAATCAAATAAAGTCGGTCGCAATGCTCCATGCCCCTGCGGAGCTACCAAGCCAGATGGCACGTTAATTAAATTTAAGCATTGTCATGGTAGGAGCATATAAGCGTGCATGTTCAAAAAAATTTCAAACTTTTGGAATAGCGAAACGCCTGGTTTGACCGCCGCCGCCTTTATCATTGGTGTGGCTTCGCTGGCTTCGCGGCTCGTGGGTGTCTTGCGTGACCGCGCTTTAGCCTCAACTTTTGGCGCCGGCGATGCGTTGGATGCCTATTATGCGGCCTTTCGTGTACCAGACATACTTTATAATCTACTTATTTTGGGTGCCTTGTCAGCCGGTTTTATCCCGATCTTTACTGAATATCTGGAGCATCAAGACAAGTCTGAAGCTTGGCGGCTGGCAGAAAATATTTTGTCCGTAGTTGGCTCGGTTTTAGTCTTCGCCTGTCTTGTGATCGCGCTCTTCGCGCCCATTATCGTGCCATTGACAGTGCCCGGATTCTCGAGCCCTAAGCTTGAGCTAACAGTGCATCTGGCGCGTATCATGTCACTTTCGCCTTTATTGCTCGGACTGTCTGCAGTTATGGGTGGCATCTTGCAAGCCACGCGGCGTTTGATCGCATTTGCGTTCGCACCAGTTTTATACAACTTGGGAATTATTTTTGGGACATCTGTGTTGGCGCCGCACTGGGGAGTTGAAGGGGTCGCTTGGGGTGTGGTACTCGGCGCGGGTCTGCATCTATTCGTTCAGGCGCTAGCGGCCATGCGCCTGGGTGTGAAGCGTCTAGCCTGGCCAAGCTTGCGCCATAAGGGTGTACGCCGCATCATCAAACTGATGCTGCCGCGTGCGGCGGGCCTGGCGGTTTCGCAATTCAATCTAGTCATTCTCTTAGTTTTGGCCTCGTCGTTATCTGTCGGTTCAGTCGCGGTTTTTAATCTGGCTAATAACCTCCAAGCCTTTCCTGTGGGTATCATTGGCGTCTCATTTGCTCTGGCTGCGTTTCCGATTCTCTCTAAAGCCGCCGCACGCCAGGATCGCGTCACCTTTGCAGCGTCGTTTGAATCAGCCGCGCGTAAGATCACTTTTTTTATGCTGCCTGCTATGGCGCTGTTTTTCCTCTCACGCGCGCAGATTGTACGCCTAGCGCTTGGATCGGGCGCTTTTGATTGGCACGACACGATTCGTACCGCGACTGTCTTGGGCATCTTTTTAATCTCTTTGCTGGGCCAAGCCATGGTGCCTCTTTTGGCGCGTGGGTTTTACGCCTGGCAAAATACGCTAACGCCACTATGGATTGGTGCGGTCGCGGAAAGCGTCAATTTGCTTTTAGCTTTTGTTTTGCGTCGAACGTATGGCATTGTTGGTTTAGCCATCGCTTTTTCGGTCACGGCATATGTCAACGGATTGCTATTATTTTGGTTTCTCAGGCGTCAGCACGGTCCCATCAGCACAGGTGGATATCTAAGCTCAGCGTTGAAGACGGTGTGCGCCTCGACGGCGATCCTGGCTTTAGGTTATCCGGTGAGGCAGCTGGTCGGCACAATCTTTCCGTTACGGACAGTCTGGCAAGTTGCATTACAAGCTGGCGCTGCCAGTCTGTGTGGTTTGGCCGGATTTATCTTCGTCGCGTGGAGTTTACGCTCGCCAGAGTTGCATGAGTTGCGCGTGGCCATCAGTCGTAAGTTTTTCCGCCAAGTTTCATCCGTGGCTGGGGTCGAAGAGGCGCAAGGGGTGTAGCATGGGACAGGTTATATATGAAAACATCATTTCTCCTTATTACATCTGTCGCGGCACTCGCGATGGTTGGCGCGGGATGCGTGCGTAGGGCTCCAACTGTCACGACAAATGCGCCGTCACCAACGGTCCAAACAGAATCAATAGTCACCGCGTTCGTCAAACTGAACGACGGACGCGCGAACGTGACGCGAGATGGGCAAACCGTCGCGGCGCAAGACGACGCGGGACTTTTCGCAGGTGATCGTGTGAAAGTCACGAACGGCACCGTCTCCCTTATCTACCCTGATGCGGGCGAAACGCAGCTTGAAAATGGTTCCGACGTCACAATTCTGTCGGAAGATCAGCCGTCCAAGAGGTTGTTTGCGGAATTACAACTGACGGCTGGCCGCGCGTGGACGCGATTTGAGCGGCTGCTCGGAAAAGATGAGCAATTCTCCGTCATCGCGAACGGCGTTGTCGCGACCGTACGTGGCACGGCTTTTGGCGTCGCCATTCTTGGAGAAGATGTGGATGTGCAAGTCGCGGAAAATACAGTGGAAGTTTCGCAAGAAGTGGCAAACGTGTCACAGGCGGCAGAGACGATAACAGTCGCAGCACAGGAAGGCGTGAGCGTCCGCGGAAAGAAGTTTGTCAAACGCTCATTGTCGGATGTCGAACGTGCGAGTGAAGGATTTCGTTTTGCGAGCCGTACAATCGCACCGGAGCGGCTTCGTCGTCCCGTAGAGCCACGTCAACTCTTTCTGACGAATCCGTCTGTGCCAAGCAATTTTGTTGCGCCAGCGCGGAATGTTCAGCCCAGCGGCGTAATACCCTCGAATGTCGCGCCGAGCGTGCAAGGGCCGACGCCTTCAACACGCACGCAAAACGAGAGCAGCGGTTTTGTAAAATTACTGAAAACAATTCGATCAGGTGATCGAGAATTCGACGGCGGACTCGTGATCGAGCTTCAGCACAAAGACGGATTCCAAGCACGAAATGCGATGGAGGTACTTCGCATTGGAACGCTTGACGTAGTATCCCCATGCAATTTTTCTGAAACCGGAGAAACAGGTCCCACGCTGTTGTGTCGGTTGTTGACACCAGCCGAACGCGCACAGCTCCGTAGTGGCGACCGAATATGGGTTTGGTATAACAGTTTCGATTTAGAGCATTATGATTTCGGACGGCTGGACCTTGGCATGCTTGATCGTTGAATGGAGCAGAACACGGAACATATTGACACGATAGAAGTAATCTGTTACAGATACCCGCGTCCGTATACCCCGCGGACAAGTTGTACATTCTTGGGGTAGCCCATAGGAGGGCACAATGAAGCTCAAGGCAGTCATCACTGACAGTGCACCGGAGGCGTTGGTCGAAGCATTCGGCGGTAAGGACTTCGCGCTCCGCTTTCTCACGTTGATCGTTGGTGCGCATCTCGACGTTTTAGACCCGATTAATCGACCGGCCGAGTACTACGTCCAAGAGCCCGATCGAACCGTGTGCGTCGGTAACAAGATCGGTGTCGAGCTTCGATTTACAGGCGTTAGCCGAAATGGCCGGAAGGCAGAGCGGTTTCACAAGGCGCTTGCTGCGCTCGTGGAGATCGCCAAGGAAACAATCCAGAGCGCGCTCGGCCACGATGCACAGGAGGTGCAGCTTTTCTGCGTCCTCATGCTCGACGGCGATGTCGAGACCAGTCCCGGGTCCGGCAAGTACAGCAGCGTGCTGGAAAGCGAGCCGCTCTGGGTTAGGAGGGAGCCGTCGTAGCACCCACTTCTCTGAACGGATCGGAGGGGAGCGCGGTAGGTATAAACCACCGCGCCCCCTTCGATCCAAACTCACAATGACAAAAAACCTTTTTTCATTCTCCAGCGCGTCTTGTCAAGGCAGAATTTGTGGATTAAAATACTCGTGAACTATGATCAGCGCATTTATTGAACAAATGCTCAAAGAAGCGACCTATAAGTTCCTCGAAGATGGAACGTATTTCGGTGAAATATCAGCGTTGAAAGGTGTTTGGTCCGAGGGGGCGACACTCGAGCAATGTCGAGCGGAGTTGCAAGATGTGCTTGAAGAATGGCTCGTGCTTAAATTACGACACGGCGAAACGATTCCAAACTTTGATCCAGAGAATTCGCAAGCGCGGCGTGAGTATGCTTAAGCCGGTTTCATGGCGTGAATTGGTTCAACGATTAAAAATTCTAGGTTTCATTGGACCTCAATGGGGTAAGAAACATCCGTTCATGGTTAAAGGGACGCTTCGTCTCCGCATACCAAATACTCACGGGACAGACATTAGGACACCACTGCTCACAGAGATATTGCGGCAAGCGGAAATTGATCCACGAACGTGGAATGATGCTGGATGATTTTTTGTGCACTATTTTTTTGCATGATGCGCCTATATGGAACAATCCCGCATTCGGAATTTCTGTATCATCGCGCACATCGATCACGGTAAGTCCACGCTGGCGGATCGGTTGCTTGAAGATACCGGCACGATTGATACGCGAAACATGAAGGAGCAAATTTTAGATACAATGGATTTGGAGCGCGAGCGCGGTATTACCATAAAATTGCAGCCGGCGCGGATGACGTATCGCGCACACGACGGGTGGGAATATGAATTGAATCTCATCGACACTCCAGGTCATGTGGATTTTACCTACGAGGTTTCACGTTCGCTCGCGTCCGTCGAAGGCGCGCTCATTCTTGTGGATGCGACGCAAGGAGTCCAAGCGCAAACAATCGCAAACTTGTATCTCGCACTCGAACAGGATCTAATTTTGATCCCCATCTTAAATAAGATTGATCTACCGAACGCGGAGGTCGAACGCTGTGCCGAAGAGCTAGTCCGTCTCATCGGCTGCGCGCGCGCAAACATCCTCCTCGCATCCGGCAAAACAGGCGCAGGCGTGCCGGAGATTCTCGAGCGCATCGTGAAAGATGTGCCTCCGCCGCAGGGTGAGCCCGCCGCACCATTTCGTGCGATCATCTTCGATTCAAAATACGACGAATATAAAGGCGTCGTCGCGTATGTGCGCGTCGTGGACGGTCATTTGCCGCAGAACGCAAAGATTCGATTTCTCGCGACGCAGTCAGCCGGCGTTGCGTTGGAAGTTGGTTATCTGAAGCCAGAGCCTGTCAGCACGCCGCAGATTGAAGCCGGGGAGATCGCGTACGTCGTAACTGGCCTCAAAGATATTGCCGCAGTGCGCGTGGGAGATACGATCGTTGAGTCGCAAATCCATCAAGTCGCAAATCCATCAAACCCATCAAGTCCATCAAGTCGAACGTCGCAGGTCGCGGCGTTGCCCGGGTATAAGGAAGTTCGGCCCATGGTGTATGCCGGCATCTATCCCAAAGAGGGGAACGAATACGAGCGGTTGCGCGATGCCATCATGAAGTTGAAACTCTCGGACGCGGCGCTTGCGTTTGAGCCGGAACATTCGGTCGCATTAGGTTTTGGATTTCGATGCGGGCTTTTGGGCATGCTGCATCTTGAAATCGTTCAAGAGCGTCTCCGTCGCGAGCACAACATGGACATCGTGGTCACAACGCCATCTGTTGCGTACGAAGTTACGCTCACGAACGACGAGGAAAAAGTCATTACATCCTCACAAGCGTTTCCAGACGCATCTCATCTAAAAGAAACGCGCGAGCCGTGGGTCATGGTTGACATCGTGAGCCCTGTGGAATATATCGGCAACGTGATGGCGCTCATTACGGAACGTCGCGGTATCTACACAACGACGGAGTATTATGATGTCACGCGCGCGGTCCTCCACTACGAGATGCCACTCTCGTCCGTGATCGTAGACTTCCATGACAAGCTGAAAAGCGCATCGTCCGGTTATGCGTCTATGAACTACGAATTCATCGGATTTCGGTCCGCTCCAATCATTCGTCTCGATATTCTGATTGCCGAAAAACCGGTCGCAGCGTTTGCCGTCCTCATCCATGTAGACGAAGCGGATCGCCGTGGCAGGAACATTGTGAATATCTTGAAAGAATCTTTGCCGCGTCAGCAGTTCGTGATCAAAATTCAGGCCGCGATCGGCGCAAAGATTATTGCCTCGGAGCGGATCTCGGGATATCGTAAGGATGTTCTGGCGAAAATGTCGGGTGGCGACTACTCGCGCAAGTCTAAGCTCCTCAAGAAACAGAAAGCCGGCAAAGAGCGCATGCTCGAGCAGGGCGTGGGCCGCGTCGAAATCCCGAACGATGTGTTTATTAAGGTATTGAAGCGAGGCTGAGCCAGAGCATTATGAAGAAAAAAACTCTCAAAACCATTTGGAAGGTGTTTGTCGGTTGTATCGCGGCTTCGATGATTTTGTTTTTGCTTGCGCCCTTTGCGGGGTATTTTTGATCTTGGGAGTTGAGGAGGGCTTGCATTCATGCAAAGCTTCCAGCATGCAAAAACGATGGAAGGTCAAAGGGGGTGACGGGAAAAGTCTAAAGCCGTTGACAGACACCCTTCTTGTCCATCGCGGCATCTCGTCAGACGAAGACAAGATCGCATTTTTAGCTCCCAACTGGGAATGTGGCATCCACGACCCGTTTTTGTTTCGACAGATGTCACAGGCGGTCGAACGCATCTTCCGCGCGATCGAAAACGGCGAACACATCACGATCCACGGTGACTACGACGCGGACGGCGTGTGCGGAAGCGCGGTGCTGATGACGACGCTGCGGGAGATCATAACTCACTACCCCCGCACCCCCTCCTCTCTTGATTCAAGCGAGGAGGGGGCTGGGGGGAGGTTAGATTCCTACATCCCTCATCGCGACAAAGAAGGCTACGGATTGAATCCAACGAGTATCCGGACGCTTCACGATCGCGGTACCAATCTCATCATCACCGTTGATTGCGGCATCGCGAACGTGGAAGAGATCGCGCTCGCAAAAAGATTTGGCATCGATACGATCGTTGTTGACCACCATCAATTTGGCGACGAGCTGCCAGACGGCATTCTCATCCACCCAAGACTTCCCGGCGAAACGTATCCGTTTCCGCATCTCGCGGCAGTTGGCGTGGCATGGAAATTCGCCTGCGCGCTGTGTGTCGAGGCGCGTCGTCGCGGTATGGAGATTCCCGTGGGTTGGGAAAAATGGCTGCTTGATTTTGTTTCGATCGCGACGGTCACGGACATGGTGCAACTCGTCGGCGAAAATCGCGTGCTCGAAACGTACGGTCTCAAAGTGATGAATAAGACGCGGCGTCCGGGCCTGCGCGCGTTGATCAAGGCCGCGGGATACGAACTCGGCGACATCGACACGGAAGCAATCGGATTCGGTCTCGGACCACGTATCAACGCAGCTGGACGCATGGAACACGCGTCGCTTGCATTACGTCTCCTCCTCGCGGAGACTGAGGCAGAAGCAGAAACGCTCGCGGGCGAATTGGAAGAGAAAAATCGTGAGCGTAGAAAAGCGACGGTGAAGATGATGGGGGAGGCGGAGAAGCAGATTGTAGGGGCGCAATGTATTGCGCCCGATCAAAAGGGCGTGATGAATCACGCCCCTACATCCTTGATCGCTCTTTGGTCTTCCACGTGGTCACCAGCTCTGGTGGGGCTTATTGCCGGAAAATATCTCGATCGGACTGGAAAGCCGACAATCGCGATCGGCAAGCATGGCGAAAAGTGGATCGGATCCGGGAGATCTTTTGCGGAATATGACATTACGGCTGCGGTCAGAATTGCAGGCGAAGGAATCCTCGCGCGAGCGGGCGGGCATGTGCAGGCGTGCGGCTTCTCCTTTATGGCGGACGATCATCTCCCGCTCTTCGTCTCGCGTCTGCAAGAACACGCCGCAATGTCGCTGCGAGAAGAAGACTGTATTCCGATGCTTGAGATTGACGTGGAGATCGCGCTTGACGACGTTTCGTGGCAGCTCATTGAGACGCTGAAGACGTTTGAGCCGTTCGGCGAAGGCAATAAAAAGCCGCTTTTCGTCTCGCGTGGACTCACGGTCGTCTTGTGCGATCGTATCGGCAAGGATCGCAATCATCTTCGCATGACGCTTCGTTCACCATCTGGTCGCACGGAAAAATTTATCGGCTTCAAACTCGGTGATCGCGCGAGCGAGATCGAAATTGGAAAACAGATTGATGTCGTCTACGACGTTGGGATCAATGTCTGGAATGGGAGAACGGAGATCCAGTGTAAGATGGTGGATTTTCACTCGAAGTGATAAAATTCTTGCGTAACAAAAAATGAAAATATTGCGCACAACCTCAGCCGCAACGACGCGGGCAGTTTTCCGCGTTTTTTGGCAACACGTCCGTCGATACAAAATGTATCTACTTTTTATTATCCCCGGTGTTATTATTTCAGAAATCGGCAGTGATCTTGTTCTCCCATTGGCGTACAAATTTTTTGTTGACGCGCTTGTCAGTCTGAAAGATTCTGATTCCGTACGAGCTCTTCACACGCTTGTCCAGCTCCTGCTTTGGATTTTCACCGCTCGTTTTGTTATTTGGATCGCCTATCGAATAAGCGCGATAGGCACACAGGAAATGAGCTCGCGTGTGATGGCTGATATCGAACAATCCTCTTTTCGATATCTCATCGGACATTCGTATCAGTTTTTTACAAATAGCTTTACCGGTTCGCTTGTCCGCCGCGTCAATCGTCTTTCACGAGCGTATGACATTACGACTGACACTTTTTTGTTTGAGATCATTCCTCTCATTCTTTCAATCATTGGCGGGGTTATCATTATCGGCATACGGAGTCATGCGATTGCTGTTCTGATACTTATTTGGATTTTTGTTTTTGTGGTAGTGAATTATCGGTTTGCTCTCTGGAAACTGAAATATGATGCGCAGCGCGCGGAAAAGGATTCTGAGTCTACAGGCATTTTGTCCGATGTTATCAGCAATAGCATGAATGTAAAACTTTTTTCCGGATATTCGGATGAAGATAGACGTTTTTCGCAAGTTACCAATGAACTGAGTCGCATAAGAAGGTTCACATGGCGACTCGCTGATATCAACATCGGGATACAATGGCTTTTCATGATTTTTATCGAGTTTGGGGTGATGTATTTTGCCATTGGCCTTTGGTCGCAAGGTAAGTTGACGGTCGGCGATTTCGTTCTTTTTCAAGGATATCTTGCTGCGTTGTTCGGGAGATTGAATCAATTTGGAAGATTGTTGCGCAATCTTAACGAATCGGTTGCTGATGCAAGAGAAATGGTTGATATTCTGGAGATGCCGTATGACGTCCAAGATAAATCTCGCGCCAAACCGCTCGTCGTCACGCGCGGGAAAATCGAGTTCAAAGATGTGATCTTCAACTATTCAAAGACACGTCGCGTGCTCGATCGTTTCAATCTCACGATCGCATCGAGAGAAAAAATTGCGCTTGTTGGTCCGTCTGGCGCGGGAAAATCCACTATCATAAGACTCCTTTTCAGATTCTATGACGTGGATCGCGGTAAAATTCTCATTGACGGCCAATCAATCGCGGATGTGACGCAAGAAAGTCTGCGCAACGCAATCGCGCTTGTGCCGCAGGATCCAATTCTGTTCCATCGGACGCTCAAAGAAAACATCCGCTACGGCCGGCGCGATGCGTCAGACGAAGAAGTGATTGTGGCCGCGAAAAAGGCGCACGCGCATGAGTTTATCCAGCAAGCGCCACAGGGTTACGACACATTCGTCGGTGAGCGCGGCATCAAACTCTCCGGCGGTGAGCGCCAGCGCGTCGCGATCGCGCGCGCGATCTTGAAGAACGCGCCGATCCTCGTTCTCGACGAAGCCACGTCATCTCTCGATTCCGAATCCGAGGCGTTGATTCAAGACGCGCTGCGCGAGCTCATGAAAAACAAAACCGTGATCGTCATCGCGCACCGCCTTTCCACGATCATGCAGATGGATCGCATCATTGTCGTGCAAGATGGAAAGGTTGTTGACACAGGCACGCATGACGAGCTCTTGCAGAAAGTCGGTACGTATCAGAAATTGTGGAATATCCAAGCGGGAGGGTTTGGACAGATGACAGACAGCAGATGACAGAGGACAAATAACGCGTTTGGTGTCATTCCCGTGAGAACGGGAATCTAGTATATCTGGTACCATGGAAACCTATTATGTCTACATCTTGGCCAGCAGACGAAACGGCACTCTCTATATTGGTGTGACAAATAACCTTGAACGACGTGTTTCTACACACCACCTAGAACTGTTAGAAGGATTCACTAAAAAGTACGGTGTCCATCATCTCGTGTATTACGAAGTAACTAATGATATACAGGCAGCATTACAAAGAGAAAAACAGTTAAAGAAATGGAATAGACGATGGAAGCTCGAGCTGATAGAAAAAGAGAATCCTGATTGGAAAGATTTGATGACTGGATTCCCGCTTGCGCGGGAATGACAGTAGTTCCTCTGCATATTTATAAACTGTGTACTGCTCACTATGCATCTCACCATCCGTACCGACGGCGGCGCGCGCGGTAATCCCGGACCTGCTGGCATTGGTGTCGTGATTGAAGACGAGACAGGAAAAATTTTGGAGGAGCACGCGAAATATCTCGGCGAGATGACAAATAACCAGGCAGAGTATCGCGCCGTGATTTTGGGACTCGAACGCGCCCTTGATCTGTGCGCCACTTCCGTCGAAGTCGTGACGGATAGTGAACTACTCGTACGCCAGATGAACGGCGAATATAGGGTAAAACATCTTGAGCTCGCACAGAGGTATCTCCAAATAAAAAATCTTGAAATACGCCTAGGCGGTCATGTGAGGTATCGACATGTGCGGCGCGAAGCTAATAAGCACGCGGACAAGCTGTCCAATATTGCGATGGACGAAGGACAGGGTCGGGTACGTAAAATTTGAGCGTCCAATTCGTTGTTCCTGTTTCAGATATGCTACACTAGTTCTCAAATGCGTGAGATCAATCCGTTTTTACCAATCACAGGGCGCAGGCCTGGTAGAGCTGCAGCGTCATGCTTGTGCCGACGGCACAAACGTCCGATTTGGTTGTGGCGTTGGTATCAACTAATGTCAATTTTTGTCCTGTGCCTTGGTGTGGGCCTAGCATTAGCGGCATGGCAGCTTACAACCACTCAACATTACACCGCGCGCGCCTCGATCAGTGAGAATATTCTGGGTTGGATTTGGGCTGATCCGATTGGCTGGATCTCTGTCAACAGCGATACTCCAGCAGCTTGTCCCTTGGGTGGATGTGGTAGCTATGGGGTGAATTTTAATCTCCTGACTAAAAAAATTAATGGCTGGGCTTGGTCTGATTCCGTCGGATGGTTGTGTTTCGGCACATCGTGTATAGCTGTCTCGGCCTGCGCTGGAGTTCCACCCACAGGCGTGCTGGATGCTTGGTGGGAGCCTGGCACGAATGAAGTTCATGGCTGGGCCAAAGTATGCAGTGCCGGCGCCGATGGTTGGGTGTCACTCAACTGCGTCGATGCTCCACCTGGTGCATGTGTACCTTTCTCCTACAAAGTTCTTTTGCATGACGGAGTCTTTACTCCCGCGCTGACATCCCCGGGCTCATCCTTTGCCTGGAATGGGACTTCTGCTGGGACCGGTTTTGGCTACCTGGATTTTTCTAAAGTTTTTATACGCTTAGAAGCTCCTCCCTACTGTTCAGATGGCATTGATAATGATTTGAATGGAAAAACTGACTGCGCAGAACCAGCGTGTTGTGTTACCTCGGCCTGCTCGTCAAGTCCAGTCTGTGTTGCGCCGCCTCCACCACCGCCCCCGTCAGGTTCTCCCACGGCCTGGATTCTGGCTAAGGCTGGTAGCGTCTATGCCCAACAAGGCATCAGCGCCATCGGCACCCCATCCGTGGCTAGCTATTGTTTAACCACACAAGGAAAAATTGAGGGCTTTACCAGTGGTAGTGGGTGTTCCGAAACAGGGTCGTCAGCGCCTGCCTTGAATTTGCCCAAGTCGTCTACAGGCTATAAAGGCACACTAGGCAGCCTGGATATAGCTGGCATTCTGTCTGGGCGCTACGGCCCGGTTTTGCCTGTCAGCTCCTCCGTCTTTTTGCCCGAGATATTAAATGGGAGTGTATATGTGGCCAAAGGCGATGTAACCATAGCTGCCACCACATTTAGGAATGGTTCAGCTTTAGGCACCTCCTTGCAGCGCGGCAATGGATTGCTGATCGTCGATGGCGGTAACCTGACGATTACTGGAAATCTCAGCTATAAAGACGAGGGTTTGCCCAAGGCGTTACGCAGCCTCGCGTCGTTTGGCGTGATCGTCAAACGTAAGAACCCCCCGTTCAGCGGGCCTCCGGGCGGAAGCATCATCATAAAACCGAGCGTGACTAAAGTCGTGGGAGCGTATTTTGCTGAGGATACGATTGCCACAGGTAGCGCCGGGGCGTCCGACTCACAGTTGCAGGTCTTTGGTCTTATGGCGGCGCGTCAATTCAATTTACAACGCAATTATGCCAGTGCCACAGAGCCGGCTGAATTGTTTACATTTGACGGACGCGCCATTGTAAATCCCCCGCCCGGGATGTATGAGGTGAGCAAATCCCTGCCAACCTCTAGGGATGCGTTTTGAGTTTTTTTTATGGGTCTTTTTTCTAGAACTCCACCCAAACAAAGCTATCTGGGCATTGATATAGGTGCTACTGGTATAAAATTAGTTGAGCTGATGAACGAAAAAGGTCGGGCGCGCTTGGTGACGTATGCCTATGCCAGCTTACCTGTGGCATCTTTAGATGAAGCGTTGGGCAGTAGTATGAGTGTCATGGTCTCGTTTATACAGCAGATGGTAAAACAGGCGCGCTGCACCAGCAAAATAACCGTCGCCGCCTTACCCATCTCGGCTGTTTTTTCTTCCATACTTAGCGTGCCAGCTGTGAATGATAAAGAATTGAAAGAAGCCATTCAGTGGCAAGCCAAGAAGCTCATCCCTGTGCCGTTAGAAGAAATCACATTAGATTTTAAAACCATTGATTCGGAGCAGGGCGCTAAAGATGGCAAAAAAATGACACGCGTGCTCTTAACCGGCGCATCAAAAAGCCTGGTTCAAACATATCTCACGCTTATGAAGCAGGCTGGTTTAAATTTAATCTCGCTGGAGACGGAAACTTTTGCGCAAATTCGGGCTTTAGTCGGCAAAGATAGATCGAGCATTATGATAATTGATATTGGAGCCCTGCGCACCAATATCTCTGTGATTGAAAAAGGGATACCTTTTTTCAACCGTTCGATTGCGACCGGCGGTGTCGCGATTACACAAACTGTCGCCAAGCTGCTCGGGGTTACGTTTGAACAGGCCGAGAATTTGAAACGTGACATTCGCAGCCTCCAGTCTTTTGCCCAAACGGGAGACCTATCACCGATTTTAACCGTTCTGCTCAAACCAATTTTGGATGAGATACGTTACTCGTTTAACCTTTATCAAGGTCAGACCGAAGATAGTCAGAACAAACGCATCGATAAGGTTATCCTAACTGGCGGATCAGCGCTGTTGCCCTATCTGCCAGATTTTTTGACCTCGTTACTCAATGTAAACACCTATCTCGGCGATCCGTGGGCGCGCGTCGTCTATCCGCTTGATTTACGTCCCATCCTCGACGAGCTTGGACCACGTTTTGCTGTAGCTATCGGCTGTGCCATGAGGGACATTGAATAGTTTTAAATACTTTTTATGCCCGCTGATATTTCTCTCCTGCCAGAAGAATTACGCAAAAGAGAAGCGCTATTGAAGCATGGTGCTCCCGCCGAAACGTGGCCGGAGATGGAGTTACGTTTCTCGATTCCTCAAGAGGAAGGCGAAGATATAGAAATTATCGAAGTTGACGAAGGTGAAATAGATCAAGTTTTGGCTAACGAACCGTGGTATAGCAAGTTTTTGTATCGCGCCAGTGTGTTTTTTGAAGATGTAAAGACGCAGTTGATGCAACCTAGGAAAGTCGAACCTCCGCCCAAGCTCCCGCCGCAGTTTTTTACTCCACCGCCGTTGCCTAAGATAACAGATAACAGACAACAGACAACAGATACGCCAGCAGTCAAACCACCACCGACGTCTCCAACTCGGTCAGTGGTGCAACTCTCGCCTGAGGTTGCGCAGCGTAGTGCGACACCAGACTTTCTGTCTCAGGCAGTAGTTGCGCCTGTAACACAATCCTCGATCGTCACCTCAGTTGTGAGTGCGGTCAACGCCACTCGTCCTGCGGCAATGACGCAAGAAGTAGGGGCCAAATCCACACCACGCATCGTACCGTTCGAGAAAGTTCCACGGCGTGTACGAGTCATCAAACGGGTGCGCAAGCCGGTGCGGGTTAGCTTTGTTTCAGAAGATGAGTTGCGTTTCATGCGCATAGATGTACCTAAACGTCGTTTTACACTCATCACAACAGCAACCTTATTTGCCGTCTTGATAGCCGGCGGTACATACCTTATGCAACTTCAGGCGCAGGCGGCTCAAGCAGGTCTCTCCAAAGTGAATGTGCAACTGACAGACATACGGCGTCAAATTGACGATCAGCAAAAGACCTGGGCAGCCTTTCAAGATTTAGAGCCACGTTTGAAGGCGCTGGTTGGTTTACTAGACCAGCATGTGAGCCCCACGCGCCTGCTTGATCAATTGGAGCGCGTGACGCTGCCGAGTGTAGCCTACGAGTCTTTTTCATTGACACCTGATCGGCGCGTGGCCCTATATGTCACCGCAGATTCATTTTTGTCTGCCGCGCGGCAGATGGTGGCCTTTAAAACCTCAAGCTTTATCCAAAAAATCGAAGCATCGGGCTATACGGCGCAATACGATCCAGGTTCTCCAGTGCCAAATTCAGTCCAATTTCAAGTCACGTTGTTGCTTTCAGAGGATGCCTTAAAATTGCCACCAGTCTCTAAAGCACGTTAACGCTTATGTCTGATTTATCTACCTCCGCTCATTCGTCCTTGTTGCCCGAAGACAAGGCCAAGCAAAGTCTACAATCCAAGCTGTTTATCGAATATTATGCTGGCATATTTTTGTTGCTTATAGCTGGTTTTATTGCTTTATCCTTCTTTATTTTGCGGCCGCGTATTAAACAGGTTAAAGAATTGAATGCGAAAACTACGGCTCAACTGCAAACGCTGGTCAACGAGAGGTCGTATCTCGTCAGCGTTGAACAATCTGTGGCTGCGGCGCAGGCTATCTCCGGCGTGACTATTGAGGCTGTGAATAAAGCCCTGCCATATGAAGTCAATCTTCCCTCGTTGCTGCAACAGTTTGGAGCCGTGGCACAGGAACATAGCGTGCAGATGGATTCGATTAGTTTTGTTGAGCCGCTAGGCGCCAGGCACAAGCAGTCGGGGAATCGTGAAGCTGCGTCGGCGCGCGCTCTGCCCGTTGATATCAATCTGTCCATTCGTGCGCGCACTTACTTTGATGTCAAAAGGTTTTTGGCTAGTTTGGAACAAAGCCTTAGACTTATGGATGTGATCGGTCTGACAGCCAGCGGCAAAGGCAGTCAGGAAGTGAGTTATCAACTGCAATTACGGACGTATGTCTTTACTCCGCCGAGTCGTTCGGATGGCGCCGCTAGGCAGTAGATCAGACTATGCCTGCTTCTAAATTTCGTCCGGCAATTTTTTCTCGCCTGCTGCTAGTGCTGGGAGCGTTGATTGCGTTGTACTTTGGATACTGGTTCGTGCGCCTCGCCTTTGCACCTGTTCCTATTCCGCCGGTTCCACCGCAGCGCGGCGTTATACGCTTTGATCCAAGTCTAGATGTGTCTAAAAACAGTCTTTTTTTCCGTCTGCGACCGCTTGGCCCGCTGGAAGTAGAACCCGGACAACGTGGACGCATAAATCCATTTATTCCAACCACGTTCGTCACGTCCACGCCGCTTGAACGCAGTCCGTGATATGCTTCGATCCATGGACGAACAGCTTTTACAGCTCCTTCTATCTAAGAAACTCATAGATGAGAAAACGCTGGTTAGTGTTAAAGACTTGGTAGCGCGGGGCAAGACGCTAGAGCAGGCGCTGGTAGGCGGGCGCTACCTGACGGATCAAGTTTTTGCCAAAGCGCAGGCCGAAGTTTCAGGTTGGCAGTATATTGATTTGACAGAACGTATTATTTCCAAGGAAACCTTGGAGGTAATTCCAAAAGAGGCCAGGGAGACTTATCAGGTAGTGCCAACCGCATTTGATGGGAAGGTTTTAGAAGTAGCGCTCCTCAATCCTCAGGACTATCACGCCTTGGAGGCGCTTGAGTTCATGGCGGCTGATCGTGGCTGGACACTCAAGTATGTCGTGGCGCCAGCGCAGCAAATTCGCAGTTTGTTAAAAAAACTTCAAAATTTAGGCACGGATGTTGCGACTGCGCTAGCACAGGCTAAGGGAAAGTTTGAAAAGCGGACCGAAAAAGCTGAAGAGGTTGGTAAGCTCGAGGAGGTAATCAGGGGCGCGCCCGTATCGCGCATGGTTTCGATTATCATGCGCAATGCCGTGGAAGGTGGCGCGTCCGACATCCACATCGAACCGCTGGGCAATGAGTCACGCGTGCGCTACCGCATTGATGGCGTTTTGCGCACCTCGTTGACTTTGCCCATATATGTGCATCCCGCTATTGTGTCGCGCATCAAGGTTTTAGCCAATCTAAAACTCGACGAAACGCGCGTGCCGCAAGATGGCCGCATTACGCAGGAAATCGGCGGGCGCAAGATCGATTTTCGGATCTCGACGTTGCCCGTGGTTGACAACGAAAAAGTAGTTTTACGCGTGCTCGATACCGCTGTTGGCGCGCCGAATCTAGAGCAACTTGGTTTTCGCGCTGAACACATTGCTCTGGTCAGAGAACAGATCAAAAGCTCGCACGGGCTGTTTCTTGTCACCGGTCCAACCGGGTCTGGAAAATCGACCACGCTGTTTGCGATCCTGAGCATGCTGAACGCCGAGGGAGTCAACATCTCGACTTTGGAAGATCCTGTTGAGTATTACATTGCTGGCGTTAATCAATCACAAATTCGCCCCGAGATCGAATATAGCTTCGCCACCGGACTGCGTGCTTTGCTGCGCCAAGATCCCAATGTGATCATGGTGGGTGAGATTCGCGATCACGAAACGGCTGAACTTGCGATCCACGCTTCATTGACTGGACACCTTATGTTTTCCACCTTGCATACCAATGATGTTTTCGGCATTGTGCCACGGATGATGGACATGGGTGTTGAGCCTTTTTTGCTTGCCGCCACCTTGAATATTGGTATTTCGCAGCGTCTCGCGCGTAAAATCTGCCCCTATTGCAAAGACACGCAGGTGGTTGAACCGGCAACAGGGCAGCGTTTGGCGCAAGAATTACAAGCCATTCCTAAAAAATATCTACCCGCGGGCTACTCAGTCGATAAGTCAACCCAATTTTATCATGGTAAAGGGTGCGCGCGTTGCGGCGCGAGCGGTTATCAGGGGCGCGTTGTGTTGGCAGAAGTTTTTGAATTTGGCGCGCCGGCGCGTCGTCTAATCGAAAAACATTTTCCATTCGATGAAGCTCGTAGAGAATTTGTGCGTCAGGAGCTACTCACGTTGCGGCAGGATGGTTTGCTGAAAGCCCTAGATGGTGTCACGACGGTTGAGGAAGTTTTTCGCTTGAGTCAAGCTACCCAGGAGGAGGCATGATGAGGAGAGCAGGTCTAAAGTCTTAAAGTTTAAAGTCAGCGTTCACTATGTCTAAACCCAATGTTCTATTGATCGAAGACGATGGTTTTTTGGCCAGTATCTATGCTCAAAAATTAGAGCTCGAAGGATTTGAAGTGGCGCTCGCGATGAGCGGCGAAGACGGTCTTAAGTTGGCGCATAAGGACCATCCGGATTTAATCTTACTCGATCTCCGTTTAACGCCAGACAGAATGGATGGTTTTCAAGTCTTGGAACAGCTCAAGTCCGAGCCAGCGCTAAAACACATTCCAGTCCTCGTACTAACGAATTTAAGCCAGAAGCAAGACGTCGAACGCTGTCTCGAGTTGGGTGCGGCAGGCTACGTTATTAAGGCACATTCTATGCCGCATGAAACAGTCCAACACATTAAAAGCATCCTGGCTAAACTTTAATTTATTAGCATGCCTCGTTATAAATACCGCGCTCGTCTGTCTGACGGCAGCTTGCAGGCCGGGGTGGTTGAGACTGAATCACCAGAGGCGGCGCAACAAGCCTTAGAAGATAGAAGTGCACATGTCTTGCTCCTCGAGCCCTATGCCGGGATTGAGATTGCTTCATCCGGCTTACTGGCGCGTCTGAATCGCATTCAGCCAAAAGAGTTGGTCGTGGTTACGCGTACGCTCTCCGTGATGGTATCGGCTTCGGTTCCGTTGATCGAGGCGGTGCGCAATCTTGGTCGTCAGACTAAAAATCAGCGTCTTAAACGCGTCTTATCTGATATTGAACATGAAATCGAAGGTGGGGCGCGTTTTTCTGACGCTTTGGAGCGCTATCCAGATATATTTTCTAGTTTCTTCATCAACATGGTCAGAGCGGGTGAGACCTCCGGACAATTGAGTGAGGTGTTGGAATATCTGGCCGACCAGCAAGAAAAAGATTTTGATCTGACCTCGAAGATTAAAGGCGCCATGATTTATCCAGCTTTTATTGTTAGCGCTATGGGCATTGTCGGATTTATTATGATGACGTTTGTCGTGCCTAAGCTCGTCAGCGTCTTACAAGAGGCCAAGGTCACTCTCCCGTTATCTACGCGCTTGTTGATTTTAACCTCCAAATTTTTTGAGCAGTACTGGTGGGTGGCGCTCATCTTGCTGGCGGGTTTGCTCGTGGGCACACGCCTATTTGTTCGTACGCCCAGCGGACGCTACCTGTGGGATATGCTCAAGTTGCGCCTGCCGATTTTTGGTAAGCTCTTTCAACGCATTTACGTCGTGCGTTTTACGCGGTCGCTTTCGACCTTGGCCACGGGTGGAGTAGACATGGTGTCAGCGCTTGAAATTGTGGCTGGCGTGATTGGCAATGAGGTCTGGAAGAACATGATTTATGAGACGATTCGCGAGGTCAATGATGGCAACTCATTGACGACCGCGTTTGAGCGGCACAGCTTTGTGCCATCTATGATGAATCAAATGTTAGCCATAGGGGAGAGCGCCGGGCGAACGACTGACATACTGACTCGCTTGAGCGCCTTCTACTCGCGTGAGATTGATAACATAGTGGCCAATCTAGTTACCTTGATTGAGCCCATCGTACTGATCTTGCTTGGTCTGGGCGTAGGCGCGTTAGTTTCGGCTATTTTGTTACCTCTGTATTCGCTGTCTTCAGGCGCCGCAGGTTAAGCGCTGTGGATAACTTATTTTGACGTTTGCATTTATGTTATACTGCACACGTTCAATCGACAGTCTGTCGATAATTAGGTCTTAATTAATTTTTTTCTTAATTCTTTTTCTTCTCTATGGTTAAACAGCATAAAGGTTTTACCCTCATTGAGCTTTTGGTGGTCATTGCCATTATTGGACTCTTAGCGACGCTGGCGGTCGTATCCTTTGGGAGTGCGCGAGTAAAAGCACGCGACGCCAAGCGCGTGGCTGACGTGCGCACGTTTGTTTCCGCCTTTGCAGCCGCGTCTCAAGATAGTACGGCTAATCAATTATGCGCTGGAGTTGCGGCTGTTAGCGCGATTACACCAGTGAGCGGGTTGTTAATAAAGACTGGTTCGTGTACAGGTGCTGATGTTACGGGAACGTTTTTAAATCTTGCTAGCATAAATGACCCTCTATACACAGGTGCTTGTGGAGCGGTTCCTCCAAGCGCGACATGTAACTATTCGGTTAATGCAGGCGCAAGCTTAGCTACCTTTAATATCGGTTTTGTCACCGAAGGTACGGCGGTCACTGGTTTAGCGCCAGGCTCGTTCCATTCAGCCAATCAAAACGGAATTGTAAATTAATCAGCCGGCTGAGTAACATCTCCCCGATAGACGCAGCGGGGAGATGTTTTATTTTCTTCAAGCCTGATATACTGAATGTGCTATTGATTGTAGCGCATTAAACAAACATTTAGTTTATGCAAAAATCCACAGGTTTTACCCTCATTGAGCTTTTGGTGGTCATTGCCATTATTGGACTCTTGGCTACGATGGCTGTTGTATCTTTTGGTGGTGCTCGAGATAAGGCTAAAGACGCTAAGAATATGCATAGCGTTCGATCGATCGTATCCGTATACAACGCGGCCTCGAGTGATGGCAAGGTATTTGAGACAGCTACTTGTAAAAAGGGCAATAAACTTAGCGAGTGCCGGCTGTGTGATAATACGTTGTGCACTACGGGCGATAAAACGACCACATATATCAATCGAGAGGGTCTTGTTGATCCCGATGTTTCCACCGCTTGTGTTGATCCTCCAGCGGCCGCTCCGTGTAGCCCAGCCTTTATTGGTTACGATCCTGTGCTGGGCAACAATCCTGATTTCTTGATAGGTTTTTGGACTAGATCTGACGGAGCGGTTCCTAAGGGAACCCATCGGGCGAATAGAAACGGCATTGTCTTTTAATTCCTACGCTTTAAAGCACGCTTTCGTCATTGTGCTGCAATGACGGGTCTAGTTTTGTAACGGCTACGTCCGGCTGGCCTGTATTGCTGTATGCAAGATCAAATAATCATTCGTGGCGCGCGAGAACATAATTTAAAAAATATTTCGCTCGAGTTGCCGCGTAATAAGTTGATCGTCTTTACTGGGGTGTCTGGTTCCGGTAAATCCAGTTTGGCTTTTGATACGATTTTTGCTGAAGGGCAACGTCGTTATGTTGAATCTTTGTCCGCTTATGCACGACAGTTTTTGGGACAGATGGACAAACCAGACGTGGACGAGATTGAGGGTCTGTCGCCTTCCATCTCGATTGATCAAAAAGCGCACAGCGCCAATCCGCGTTCGACCGTGGCGACTATTACTGAGATCTACGATTATCTGCGTGTCCTGTTCGCGCGCGTGGGTCATCCGTACTGCCCCAGCGACAACGAGCCAATCAAAAAGATGACCGTGGATGAGATGGTGGACGTTAGTCTGCAACGTACAGTAGACATCCATTCGAAACCCGAGGAGATCAAGACGAGAAAAACGAAAAATTCGACCAATGAAATCGTAATTTTGGCGCCAGTCGTACGCGGACGGAAGGGGGAATATCACCAACTTCTACAGGATCTCTATCAAGGCGGCTTTCTTGAAATCCGGCTCGACGGCGTATGGAGGTCGTTGCGCAGCCGCATCAAACTGACGCGCTATCAGCAGCACACTATCGAATTGGTCGTGGATCGTGTGCCGCTCGCGTGGCCGGTTGAGAATAATAAACATCTTCGTGCGCGTCTTGCGGAAGCAATTGAAATCGCGCTCGATCGCGGCAACGATACTGTCATCGCGTTCCTCGATGACGAGTCCGAGCATATCATGTCATCTAAATTTTCTTGCGCCAAACATGATTTTGCATTTCCAGAGATTGAACCGCGCCTGTTTTCATTTAATTCTCCTTACGGCGCTTGTCAGGCTTGTCACGGTCTGGGTACAAAGGAGTTATTTTCTGAGGACGTGTGTCCAGCTTGCCAGGGTGCGCGTTTGCGCAGTGAGGCGTTACACGTCCTGGTCGGCAAAAAAAGTATTGTCGAAACAACGGCCATGACGATTGATGTCGCACACGCGCATTTAAGCCAGCTTCAGCTCTCTAGCGTTGAGTCAACCATTGCTACGCCAGTCCTCAGAGAGATTTTGTCTCGTCTCCAGTTTTTGTTGGATGTTGGACTGCACTATCTAAGTCTGGATCGTGTCGCAGGCTCATTGTCCGGCGGCGAGGCACAGCGCATACGCTTAGCTTCACAGATCGGTTCACGTCTCGTTGGCGCGTTGTACGTTCTAGACGAGCCAACTATCGGTCTGCACCAACGCGACAATATTCGCTTGATCCAAACCCTGGAAGCGCTGCGCGATATCGGCAATACAATTATCGTGGTTGAACACGATGAAGATACGATTTCTGCCGCAGATTATCTGGTCGACATTGGTCCCGGCGCAGGGCGGCACGGAGGTGAGGTTGTCGCGGCCGGAGTCATGCCAAATATTTTGAATCACCAAAGTAGTTTGACTTGCGCTTATCTCCGAGGCGAGCGAAAAATTCCACAAACGCGCCCGCGCCCAGCTTCAAAAGAGCATCTGACCATTAAAAAAGCTGCTGAGAACAATCTAAAAAATATCACCGTCAACCTTCCGCTGAAACGTTTTGTGTGTCTCACCGGCGTCTCCGGCTCCGGCAAGTCTACGCTGCTGATCGATATTCTATACCGCGCTATGGCTCAGCAGCTACATGGATCAACCTCTCGACCGGGCAAACACGGCTCCATTGAAGGCCTGGGTTGGATCGATAAAGTTGTGGATGTGGATCAATCACCGATCGGTCGCACGCCGCGCTCTAATCCAGCCACCTACACTGGAATTTGGACGCAAGTGCGAGAGCTGTTCGCGTTGACGCCGGAGGCGCGTATGCGCGGTTATAAGCTTGGTCGTTTTTCATTTAACGTTCCGGGAGGCCGATGTGAACACTGCACAGGTCATGGACAGATCGCGATTGAGATGCATTTTCTGCCCACTGTCTACGTGCCTTGCGAGGTCTGTAAAGGCCGACGATTTGATCGCGAAACTCTAGAAGTCAAGTATCGCAATCAAAATATCGCCGATGTTTTAGCCTTGACGGTGGAAGAGGCGGATGTTTTTTTTAAAGACCTTCCGTTGATCCATGACAAGACGAAAATCTTGCAAGAAGTTGGCCTGGGCTATATTCAACTTGGTCAATCCGCCACGACGCTATCCGGCGGCGAGGCACAGCGCGTTAAACTCGCGACAGAATTAGCGCGGCGCGATACTGGCCGCACTTTTTTTCTTCTCGACGAACCTACGACGGGCCTGCATTTTGAGGACGTGCGCAGGTTACTCGATGTCTTGCAGAAATTGGTTTCACGCGGCAACTCCGTAGTCGTGATAGAACATAACCTGGATGTGATTAGGAATTCTGATTGGGTTATTGACATGGGGCCTGGAGGAGGGGACGCTGGAGGGAGAATTATTGCCGCCGGCACACCACAAGAGTTGTCGCACCAAGCAGCCAGCGTGACGGGGGAGTTTTTGAAGAGATATTTTTAGATCCACACGTATGCTCATCGGCGTTGATCTACGTTGTTTGCCTGCAGACGGCGCTGTGGGCGCAGGCGTAGCACATGCGGCGCGCGCGCTGGTGCAACGCATGGTCAGCTTGTCTGGGACAGACATGGCTTGGATTTTATATCTTCCGCGTGGAGCCACATGGGAATTGTCCGGACGAGAGCAGTCTGTGACGCTTGAACAGACTGCTGGTTCGGCCTTGAGGCGAGCGTTGCGTGAGCATAGATGCAATCTTTTATTTGTACCCAGTGGCGCTGTCGCGCCAGGCCTAGCCATACCAGTCATTCCATGGGTGCACGACGTTGCGATCTTTCAACATCCAGATTGGTTTGCAGAATCATTCATGCGTCGCGTCGTCACCACGCGATTATTTCGACGAGGTCTTGAGCGCGCGCGTCATATCTTAGCCGTCTCAGAGTTTACTCGGCGTGAGCTAATGGAGTTGCTCAGGCTAGAAGCGACGCGCATTACAGTCACAGGCGAAGGTGGTGATGAGCTGCTCTCTACGCTGCAGGGTGTCGACTTAGAACGTGCCAAACACGCGGCGCGAGCTCGCTTGGTGGCACGCGGTCTACCCCATCCCTTTATCCTTTTTCTTGGCACATTGGAACCGCGTAAAAATCTTCCTACTTTGCTTGAGGCCTGGGCACGCGTCAGCGCGCGTTTTATCCAGCCGACAGATTTGATCATCGCTGGTCAGGACGGATGGAAGCTTGAAGCTATTCAGCACGCGCTGGCAGCAGTTAGGAAAAATTGTTTATCCTCAGCTACGGCAGGGCGGGTGCATCGTTTGATTTCGGTTTCAGACCAGGAGCGGCGCGATCTTTTGTTGGCTGCTGAGTTGGTGGCGATACCGTCTTGGTATGAAGGTTTCGGTCTAGTCGCTGTGGAAGCTATGCAGGCTGGGACGGCTGTTGTGGCTTCAGAAGTTGGAGCCGTGCCAGAAGTCGTGGGGGATGCCGGTTGGTTGCTGTCGGCGCAGGATGTGGAGGCTTGGAGCAACGTTTTTCTCCAACTCATAAACGACGCGCCGGTGCGAGAACAGTTGGCGCAAGCCGGGAAATTGCGCAGTCAAGACATGACCTGGACACGCACGGCGCAGGTGGTGCTCAACGCCCTTATGTCAGGGCCTATGAAAATCGTATGAAAATCGTCTCGCACAATCGGATTGTGCGAGACGAAAGAGAATCACTTGAGTAGTTGCGAGCCAGACAGATCCGCGAGCAAGGCATCGCCGATCCAGTCTTGGCTTGAATGACACGGCGCATCGCTGTGCGGTTTGGCAGAGAGATCTGACCAGAGGACGGCGGGGACTCCGCTGCCCACATAACCGAGGCGGAGCGCTTGGCCTGTAATACAGGCGAGATTCTTGGTCCTGAAATCGTCAATACGCAGGAAGCGCGACATGACGCTGGCTCCAGCACCAAGCTTTATAATCCGTGCCCTGAGTGTAAAAACAGTTTCCATTCCGGCGCGGATCACTTCTTCTTTCGTGAACGTTACGGCTAGGTCAGACGAAGAACGCAGACAGCCTTTGTCGAGACCGGTCGTGCCGGCCGAGACCTTATTCACGCTGATCTCATTCGATTCTGCCAGTCGCGTATTTCGTCGCAGCTGGAACTCACACATCTCGACGTTATGGAGATCCAGACGCAGACCAAATTGCTTTACACTCAAGTCGCCGGCCAGATCGGCGCGCACGCTCCACGCCATGAGGTTCAGTTTGTCCATTCGGAGCGCTGTGTCCATGAGCGGAGCTGCGACGATGAACGGCTGACTGCGCCGCACAACGTACGCTGGCCCGGTTAGCGGCGCATTGAGCGTGGCGTTGACGTTGTCCATTCCCACCAGCGAGACGAGTGTCACGGACGCCACATGACCGCTCTTGACGCTCGAGTTCAAAGCGCCTATATCAGTCATGACTCCAACGATGCGGAGAGTCCTCACGGAACCGGCTGCAAGCCGTGCCAGCGATGGGATGAGCATGAACGTAACCGAGTCAAGCACCTTCGGAGCCATCAGATTGACGATCTCGTCCGGCGTTTCCCCCCAGGCGTATCCGATCCGCGCGAACGCGGTTTTATCGCTCGTCGTTTTGACGGTAAATGACCGTACGGCATCATCATGTGCCGCAGTGTTACGGATATCGTAGACACCGAGGGTAACGAGTTGATCTGCGACAGCCACCGCGAGGCGCGCGTCGTTGACTGGCGAGACTTGAGAGCTAACGTGGAGCGAGCGGCGCGCATGTGGCACGAGTGGTTCGGATTCAACCGACGCCACGCTGAAATCAGCGTGTGCGCCACATCCTCCGAAGAGACACGAAACGAGCGCCATCAGAAAAAATCCACACAAAAACCAGACGTTTGACCTCATGCTAACCTTCTTTCTTAGTGCCTATGTTGTGCCTCGCCGTTCGAGAACGGCGAGGCACTTGAGGGATCCCTCTTATACCGCTGCCATTGGATTACAAAGATGTCAATATGTCAGTTATGTGGATAAATATAAAAATCGGTGGTTAATCGGTGTGCGTGTGTTGACGCAGTCACTGAGATAAAGTATGCTCGTCTAAGTCGAAAGGCAATGCACAGCGGACAAAACTCTCGTGGACGGAGGCACGAAGATCACATCATCGCGGGATAGAGCAGTTGGCAGCTCGCCAGGCCCATAACCTGGAGGTCGCGGGTTCGAGTCCCGCTCCCGCAACCAATACAAAACACACCGATAAAGCGGTGTGTTTTGTATTGGGTAGAACTTTTTGGATTACTTTGATATATTCCATCCATGCTGCTTGAGCTTGAATCTCTTTTAAACATGAGACGCGTTGTCCCGCTGGTCATGCTTGTGTTTCTCCTCGCGCCCACGCAGGTTTTTGCAGTCACATATGATATGGTCGTGGAGGCCTCGAGCATCATTATTGCGCCGTTGAAGCCGCATGTTGGACAACTGGCCAAAGTCTATGTCATCGTCAAAAATATCGGCACGCAGGACGTGGAAGGAATCGTAGTGTTTAACGATGGAGACAAACTCATTGGACGCAAGTCGCTCTCACTCAAGGCCGGCGGCAGCAATGAGGATGTGTGGACGACGTGGCTTCCGGCGACGTCAGGATCACATCTAGTGCGCGTGAGTGTCGTCAACGATTCGGGATATCCAGACGCATCTCCAGAAAACAATAGCGTAGAACGCGCGATCGTTGTAGAAGGAGATCCAGATCCACCACCGATACTCGTAGTACGCGCAACCTCGACAACATCCCATACTAATCCGAAGTCAGGTCTAGCGGCGGCAACAACGACGGTAGTGGCATCATCAACAGCGACATTGCCTGCGTCATCTCGTACGACAGAGAAGGTGGCAACGCCACTCATTAGTCAACAAACAGTGCATGCTCCATCGGTACAGAACGCGAGACGCCTACCAGCCGATGCGCGCCGTGTGAGTGGGAGTGAGCGCGCGATGGTATCGGTTAAGAGCCGTGCCGTGCCGGTCGTAGCAACCACGACGCAAGCGCTCTCTGTGATAAAGATTGGAGAGAGTGGGTCGCCACTGGCGGTCGAGAAAACGACCACAACGGTCAAGGAGCTGACACTGGGAAGCTTGGAGAAACCCGCACGTCGTCAAGACGTTGATGTCGCAAGCGTACTCTGGATCGGTGCTGCAGCTTCAGCGCTTCTCGCGTTGTTATTCTATTTTGTGTCTCGACGCAACGCTAAACAGTCATCAGACTGAAGCGTAGAAGTGGTTGTTTCTATCGGCTTGTCAACACGCCAGGCGTGCGATATCTTTATGTGCGTTGTGGTGTTGTGATGATTTAATACGACCGAGCCAGGGTAGCTCAGTGGTAGAGCAGAGGACTCATAAGCCTTTGGTCGTGGGTTCAATTCCCACCCCTGGTACCAAGACGTGCGCATTCTGGGTGACCGGAATGCGTCGTGACCAGAAAAACCTCAGACCCACATGGTTTTGAGGTTTTTGTAACCGTGATATTCTCTTGATCGCATGCCGCGTTCCATACCGCCAGCTGAAGAACAGCCAAAGACGGAAGAGCTACAGACGCCCGAGCGCCCGCGTTTTTCGTCGTTGGCCGAAGCGCAGGCGTATATGGAATGGAAGCGTGAGGTCCCTGCGGCCGTCCGTCTGACGGTAGAGTCCGCTATCCTGAAGACGAATAAAGCGCCGGCGCCGACGGGATTGCCGCGCGTTGATGCGTTCCTCGATTCCTTTTCGCACGCCCTGCAAGGGAAAGAAGCGGGGAAAAAGAAGATTGATTCGCAGATCGCGCAACTCGTCGAAGGCTTGCGCGCCATTGAAACCGATGCGGGACTTGCGGATGGACTCTCCATGCTCACGAGCGACGCCTCATTCTCGACCAAGCTCGCCTTGTATAAAGGACATCTGGAACCCATTCTCGATTGGTTACGCGAGCAGGATTTGGCTCCTGTTGAGACAAGCGCAGAAGAATCACCGTCGAAACCTGAAGAATCCCCTTCAGAAGAATTACCTCCGAAAGAATCCGCCCCAGAATCGCCTGTGCCGCCACCCGAGTCCGACGAATTTCAGCCGTCCATGGACGAGATGGAAAAAGGCAAGGAAGGCGAGCCGCAAGCGTACTTCACCGTCACCCCGTTCTACGGCGGCTACTATCGCGCCACTTCCTATGAGAATTGGGACGCGAAGCGTGCGAAGTGGACAAAGAGTTCCCAACCGGAAGATCGGTTGCGGAGTGAACCCGTTGATCCGCTCTCCCAGCGCATATTCAAGGGAACGGTTCGCGGCGGCGAGAGTGTAATCCTGCCGTTGCCGTATGACTGGACAGTTTTGCCAGACAGCATGGTCACGACAGCCGGGAAAGAATCGGTCAATTTCACAAAGGATCCATTAGGCACGATCCGTCTGTCCATTCAGGCCGAAGGCCACGTCGAGTACCAGCTGCGCATCGGACGGTCGCGTGTTCCTCACGAAGCGTTGCGCCCCATCAAACCGGAGTCGGAATCCTCTGCGGCACTTCCTGCCGAATTGATCCGACTCGTCCAGGAAACGCGCGCCGCCTCAATCAAACAAGGAGCCAAGGCGCGCATGCTTGTCAAAGAGATTCGTGAGCATCTGGTCTATTCAAATGAAAGCGCGATGAACGCCGTGTATCAGGCCGATCCGGAAAAATACGCTGAAGCCGTCTGGAAAAACAAGAAAGCGGACTGCGACGTCGCCAATACCGTAGCGGCCTTGGTGTTGCGCAACGCCGAGATTCCGTGTCGGCTCGTGACCGGACACTACGTCAAAACAAAATCGAAAGGCGGCAACGCCTGTCTGACGAGCGGTACGGGACACGCCTGGCTCGAAGTCTGGGACGCAGATCAGAAGCTCTGGTTTCCAGCGGATGCGACACCCAAAGGCGATCCGACCATGGATGAAGAGCGGCCGGATGAACAAGAAGAGTCCGGCGAAGGGGATTATGGCGAGCAAGAAGCCGAGATCATGAGTGACGAGGAATTAAAAAAGTTGATCGAATCACTCGAATCATCAAAAGGAAAAACGGAAGAGCGCAAAACGGCGGAACAGCGACAGCTGGAAGAATTTGCTGAACTCGCTGGATGCAATATCGAAGAAGCGAGACAGGTGCGAGCGGCGATTGATCGCGTGCGCGAGATCAAAGATGCGCACGGCGAACGCATCGGAGAACAACTGATTCGTGAATGGAAGAAACTGGTGCACGACCGCATGACCAAAACTAGCGTGTATGAAGGCCCGGTGCGTCTCAAAGAGGGCCAGGAACCGGAAGAGATGGCCATGATCCGCGTGGACGTAAAAGCCGGCGAGCAGAACCCGCAGGGATTCATGCGTCGGAGAGATATCGAGAAACGCGAGAAGCTCTACGGCGGCCTCGACGTATATCTCATGCTTGATCTCTCCGGCTCCATGTCAGAAACGGATCCCGTGACCGGACGCGTGAAAGCCGATCTGCAACGCGACTTCGCCCTGCTCTATGCCGATACGCTCATGCAGTGCGCGGTCGTCTCGCGCAGGGTCGCAGGACGTCTCGAAGCGCCGCTTCCGGTGCGGCTCCAAGTCACGAGCATCCATGGCGGCGCATCCGTCGATCTGCCGCTCGCGAGTGAATGGGGTCCAAAAGAACAGGTCGCGTTGTATCGTTCCGCCTTCCGAACGGCCGGCGGCGGCACGCCCGATCACTACGGTTTGCTTGAGATCGAAAAACGTATCAACCACGAACGTGAGGATTGGAAGCGCAAGAATCACACGCCCGGAGAAAAATCGCCCATCGAGTTCGTGGCCGTGTCGCTCGACGGCGGTTCGGATGATCCGCATCACGCGCGGAGCATCGCAGAGCGTCTGCGTCACTCCGGCGCCGTGGTCTTTGGCTATGGCATGACTGCCGCCGCTCGCGCCATCACGGCAACATACGCGCCCGACGCGCGCGTCGTCGAGTCGCTCGAGAAACATGCGGAGGTCGTGGCAAAGGATACGATCGGGGTCTTCAAACGACTGTATCCGAAACGGGTGAAGAAGTAAGTTATTGCCTTGCAGAACAGAGGCATAACTTGTATTCTTTACGCATGCATACACGCACGAGCGCTCTATCGCCAGCGAAGAGGCGTCAAATCATCTCTTTAGCCAAAAAACATCACATGGGTTCCGTGCGGTTGTTTGGTTCTTTTGCAAGAGGTGAAGCTGGCCCGAAAAGCGACATTGATTTGCTTGTGCAATTCATTCGTCCTGTCGGCCTGTTTGAATTAGTAGGCATTCAAGATGAATTTTCGGATGCTCTCGGAAGAAAAGTGGATTTGGTGACGAAGTTGAGTCCCTATTTCGAAAAGTACATTATCCCCGATTTGATTCCTCTCTATGAAAAAAGTTGATGACCCGTACGTCCAGCACATCTTGGGCGCGATCGCCAAACTCAATTCGTTTTTTCTCGGATGCACGTATGATAGTTTTCTGCTTGACCAAAAACTCCAAGACGCTGCTGTACTGGAGTTGGAAATCATCGGTGAAGCGGCAAAACGTATTTCAGTTGAGACAAAGAAAAAATATCCAGATGTCCCATGGAAGGACATCATGGGTATGAGGGATAAACTGGTCCATGATTATTTCGACGTGAATTATCTGACTGTGTGGGAAACGGTGCAAAATAATTTGACGTCGTTACGAGAACATATGGAGCGTATTTTGCAAGACCTTCAAAAGATTGGCTCATAGCTATGCCCGAACGTTTCCCACGCCCCGAAGCCCCAGGCCTGGCCGAATCCCTTAAAGATCCGGTCGGAGCGTTTTTGAAACGCCTCAAGGCCGAAGCGCCGGAAAACGCGGTGGCCGCGTCCGCCATTTTTCAAGGTTTTGCGCCAGACCATAAAGCCGAGCTCTTGTGGGAAATGTATCAGGAGTTGCGCGACGCAAAAACCGTCTCGGAAGACAAAGCCTCGCTCCTCGCGGCCCTGCATGCGGATGCCGAAACAAGGGCAGCGTATGAAAGGGGGTTGAAGCGCCACGAAGACGAACGCAAGATCGTCAACGGTAGCTACGAGCAATATCGCGTCCAACAAAAAAAGATCGACCGATTGGAACAGGACTACGACAAAGCCACGCGAGCGCTTTTTGCCCAACGAGGCACGCGCACCTCGGCCTTCGACAAACTCGCGTATCAAAAAATCAACGAGCATTTGAAAGAGGCGCGCAATGAACTCGAACAAACGCTCGAGACCCATCCCAAGCTCGCGGCGCGCGTAAGCTATGACCGCGTGGCTCGCCACAACCAGGAGCTTACGGCAGACAAATTTATGTGGTTGCCCAGTCGCCGCCGCATTCTGGAAGAGATCGAAGCGGCGTCGTTGTCCGGTCGGCCTGTGCTCATGGTCGGGGAGTCGGGGACAGGCAAGACATCGCTCGTCGAAGCCGCCTCGAAAAAGCTCACGGATCAACTTCCGTTCAAGGCCCAGGGCGGACCCTCTACGCGCTTGCAGGATTCGCTGGCTTCCAAGGCGATCAAGGGTGACGAGTCATATCTGGAATACGGTCCGCTTGGTCAGGCCGTGACAGGCAAGGAGAGCAGTCTCGACGATCGTCCGCACCATACCGGCGGCGTGTATTTTGACGACGAGTTCAACAATCGACCTCGGGCCGTGCAGATGGAAATCGTGAAGGCCGTGTCAGGCATCCGACCTGGGCATGAAGCTCGCCTCCCATTGTTGGGCAAGGTCGATGTCCAGCCGAACTATCTTTTTGTGGCGGCCGGCAATCCGCCAGGTGAACGCTATGAACGTGAAGCCACGGATCCAGCGGTGCGTCGCGAGTTCGGGACGGCCGTGAATGTGGACTATCCCGAGCAAAACACAGACAATCCCGAATGGTATGAAGCCATGCTCGCGGCCCTCATGGATAAAAATAATCGACTTCGTTTTACCAAAGGCGAGCTTGAACCCGCCTGGGATATAGAGAAAGAAAAAATCATCGAGGGCGGGCGCAAGCTGCGCGTCATCTCCGAAGATCCAAAGGCCGGTGGGGCTCTGTGGCGTTTTGCGCAGGCCACGCATGAGCTTTGGAAGAGTTTCGCGCGACAGCCCACAGTCCTGAAATCCAAGGGTGAAGCCCAGTATCTCTCCGAATTCGTGCTTGATCCGGGCGTGATCCTAGGTTGGCTCAGGCAAGCGGCTGAAGAAGGGTATCGCGGTTCGCTCGAGACATACCTGGACAAAAAGCTCGAGGCCAAGCTCTCCGAAGCTGGCATCTCCAAAGCTGATCAGGACTTGGCTCGTGAGTTTTTTACGCATTACGGACTGCTCGCGAAGACAAAGCGAGCCATGCCGGAGTTTACGCTCTTGACGCTGGAAGAGGTTGGCTTACTCTCACCGCGCGTGAAATATCTCAAAGCCGAACCGATCGTGGAGATCGTCTCGGCCACAGCCATCATCAATGGCAAAGCCGTACAGTACCTCAAAGTCAAGCCGGAAGAGGCGGTGACGCGCAAGAATCATGTTGGGCTTTCATTGGCTTTGCTTGGATTCACCAAAGACGGCAACGTCGTCGTCCAGCCGGAAGGCCTCTCGCCCGCGCTCATCCCGAAACCGGAGTTTGAAGCACTGCCAATCGTCGAAGCCGAACCCCCAAAGAAGCGCAAAGGCCGCCGCGGCGAATCCGATCCGAAGCTGGAAGCTGTGCGCGAGACGGAACGCAAACGCCTCAAAGCATTCTTTGGCGTAGATATCGATGTTCCTCTTGTGCCAGATGGCATTACGACCGAAAGAATCAAGGCGTGGGAACGCAAGGGCTTCATGCTCGAATACTGGCCACGCGAGGACATGCAGGAGAATAGAAACCTCCCAGGCTGGCAGCACAAACCGGGAAAGCGCCATACTCCGAATCAGCAGCACGGCATCGAATTTTATGACGAACTCCAACAGATCCAAGACCTGCCGGAGAACGCGAACAATCCTCATCTGCACGGATTGTCACCGACCGAGCTGCCGGGTGCCTGGGTGTTGAGAGATACGCGCAAGAAACCCAATTATCAAAATGGCGATCAACACTACGAGAATGACGCGCTGATCCAGAATGTTTTGCGAGAACTTGCGAAGCGTGGTGTTCTGAACGCAAAAGCGTCGGAGGGATTGCGGAACAAGATACACCTAGACGTATTTAAGAAGCCAGAGTTTTGGAAGGCCTTGGCATCGGCACTTGATCTCGATGACATTCCCGGTGCAACGGTGCGCCTGCCACGCCTGATTGAAGCCAATGTTATGGGCCAAG